>Ga0209566_100771_pt1 | contig 17156 bp, 17 predicted proteins | sample Araplavi_mTSA_r2_2_FD_184287 | JGI IMG/M metagenome (GOLD analysis project Ga0209566, IMG submission 184287) | Arabidopsis root microbial communities from North Carolina, USA - plate scrape CL_Cvi_mTSA_r2 (SPAdes) (version 2) | ecosystem: Host-associated > Plants > Roots > Endosphere | place...
CGGCGGCACCAAGGACACCTGGGTGCTGGCCGACTGAGCCGGATGCTACCGCGCGCGCCGGAGCCGGCGCGCGAACCGAACGAAGACGGAGTGGACACGAGATGCTTCTGGGACGTACTGCAAGCGGGCTCTACTGGATGTACCGCTATATCGAGCGCGCGGAGAACATCGCGCGCATCGTCGATGCCGGGCTGCGGATGGCGCTCACGCGCACGTCCGACGCGCCGGCCGAATGGTCGTCGGTGCTCGTCAGCTCGGGCGCGGACGACGGTTACCGGCAGAAATACGACGCGTATGCGGCCGATACCGTGACCGACTACCTGCTGCGCGACCGCGACAACCCGTCGAGCGTGCTGTCGTGCATCGAGGCGGCGCGCTCGAATGCGCGGATGGTGCGCACGGCGCTCACGCGCGAGGCGTGGGAAAGCGTGAACGGCGCGTGGCTCGCGCTGCGCCGCGCGCTGGCGCAGCCGGTGCCGGAGAGCGAGCTGCCGGCCGTGCTCGACGAAGTGAAGCGCGAAACCGCGCTGATCCTCGGCAGCTTCTACAGCACGATGCTGCGCAACGAGATCTTCGATTTCGCGCAGATCGGTGCATTCATCGAGCGCGCGGACAACACCGCGCGGATCATCGACGTGAAGTACCACCTGCTGCTGCCGTCGGTGTCGCACGTCGGCACGATCCTCGATACCAACCACTGGGAATCAATCCTGCGGTCGGTCGAAGCGCACAACTCGTACCGCTGGGTGTACGGCGTGAAGTACAAGCCGATGAACATCGCCGACTACCTGCTCCTGAACGGCCGCATGCCGCGCTCGCTGCGCCACTGCTACGGGCGCGTCATGTCGAGCCTCAACTTGCTCGTGAAGGAGCATGGCACCGCTCACGCGTGCCACGACACCGCCGCGCAGACGCTCACGATGCTGTCCGACAGCACGATCGAACGCATCTTCAAGAACGGCCTGCACGAGTTCCTGACTGGATTCATTCGGCGCAATCAGCAACTGGGGCTCGACATCGCCCAGGCCTACAATTTCGATTGAGTACCGCAATGCATATCGGAATCGCCCACACCCTGCGTTATACCTTCGACGCGCCATTGCCGCAGGCACTGCAGCGCCTTCGACTGCGACCGTTGTCGAATCCCGGCCAAACGGTCGGACGTTGGGAATTGCTCGCAAACGACAGGCAGCCGGAATTGTCGTACATCGACGGATTCGGAAACCATGTCGACCTGGTGCGTCGCCCGAACGACGACCAGGAGATCGTCATCGTTTCACGCGGCGAAGTGACGACGCACAACAAGGACGGCGTGCTGGGCTCCGCGGACGATCGGATCAATCCGTGGCTGTTTCTGCGCGAATCGCCGCTCACGCGCCCCGGGGACTCGCTGATCGAACTTGCGTCGGCCCTGAAGAGCACGCAGAACCGTCTGCTGCAACTACACGAGTTGATGGACATCGTGCACGATCGCCTCGCATCGGGGTTCGAGAACGGCAACGACGCCACCGATGCGGAAGCGGCATGGATCCGTTCCGGCGGGACATGTCGCGACCATGCGCATGTCTTCATCGCCGTGGCGCATCGGCTCGACCTTCCCGCGCGCTTCGCTTCCGGTTATCTGATCAGCGACGATGACGAAACCGGAGCCGCTGATCATGCGTGGGCTGAAGTTTACGTCGACCCGCTCGGATGGATCGGCTTCGATCCGGCGAACAACCTCTGCCCGGACGAACACTACGTGAAGCTGGCGACCGGCATCGACGCTTGCAGCGCCGCGCCCGTCACCCGCATCCGGTCGAATTCGGGCGCGGAAACGCTGGCTGTGGACATCGCGGTCACCCTGCCGGCCCGATGAGTCGAGCGACGAAAATCCCGGCACTCGCACCGACGATGCAAACGACCCGCGCCCTGCCATCCGACTTCGAGCTGCCGGATTCGATCGACGCGATCGACCGCTATCGCGCCCCGGCGCTCGACAAGGGACTCGACATTCTCGAACTCCTGTCCGAGCAGAAGGAAGGCCTCACCCGCACCGAAATCACGAAGGAACTCGGCCGCAACGCGAGCGAGATCTACCGGATGCTCGAGCGCCTCGTCGCACGCCGCTACGTGATGCGTTCGACCGGCGGCGATCGCTACACGCTCGGCCTCAAGCTGTTCGTGCTCGCGCACCGGCATCCGCCGATGAACCGGCTGATCGCCGATGCGTTGCCGCCGATGCAACGCTTCGCCGATGCGGTCGAACAGTCGTGCCATCTGACCGTCTACGACCGCGGCAACCTGCTCGTGATCGCGCAGGTCGACGGCCCCGGCACGTGGGGTGTATCCGTGCGGCTAGGCTCCCGTATCGCGCTCGCAGATACGGCGTCGGGGCGCGTGATGCTGTCGTTCCAGGGCCCCGAGCAGCGCGCGCACATGTTGGCCGAGCATCGCAAGGTCAAGGGCGAGGCGCCGCTGAACGAGCAGGAACTCGCGTATGCATGCCAGTCCATCCGGCAGTCCGGCTACCTGCGCCAGGACAGCCGCCAGGCCTATGGCGTGACTGATCTGAGCGTGCCGATCCTCGGGTCGTCGGGTCATGCAATCGCAGTGCTGACCTGTCCGTACATGCGCCGGATCGACGCGCACATCGCGCCGACTGTCTATGCAGCACTTGAACGGCTGTGCGATACCGGCCAACTGCTTTCGAGACTTTGAGCGTCGAGATGTTGTCAAACGAGGAGTGGTAAGTACACTGAGATTCGGGCTTCATTACTGATACCCGCCCGCATAAAGCAGCGCCTAAATGACCCCGCCTTGATTCCACGTACAGCAAGAAGTTTTATAACTTTTTGCCTGTATGGAGAAGAACGTGGTACCGAGACGGCGGTACACGAAGGAATTCACGGTTGAGGCGGTGCGGCTCGCTGAGAGCGTCGGTCAGCATGAATCCGCTCGCAGGCTGGGCGTGCCAGTGGCGACGCTGGGAAACTGGTGCCGTGATCAGCGCGATGGCAGTGCGCAGGCTGCAGCGGGGCCGGCGTCGAGTGCACCGAGCTCAAGTCGTCGTCCGGTCAGCGACCTGGAGGCCGAGAGCAGCCGTCTGCGTAAGAAACTGGCCAGCGCAAAGCTAGATATCGAAATTCTTCGAAAGGCGACTGCGTACTTCGCGAAGGGGGTGCGGTAAGGTACTTCCGTACCTTACCGCACCCCCTGGGGAGCTAATCTCGGATCTGGTGTACGGCGGCAGGCGGGGAATATGAGGAAGGCGGTGGCGGTTGGCTCAGAATGTTGCTTTCTCAGGGTAACAAACCAGCGACCGAGCTCCACCACCATGGCGAAACGTACGCACGAAGAGAACAACAGTCAAGCAACAGAGACGGAATTCAAGGCGCTGCCGGGCCTGAACGATCTGATCCAACAAGGCGCGGCAAATCATCCAACAGGCGATCGAGGTGGAATTCGCAGCATTGCTCGAACGGTATTCGAACGTGAAGACGCTGGAAGGCCGGCGTGCGGTCGTGCGTAACAGCTACCTGCCCGAGCGCGAGGTCGTCACGGCCATCGGCGCGGTGCCCGTTAAAGTGCCGAAGGTGCGCGATCGCTCAGGCTCGGGCGTGAAGTTCAATTCGAGCCTCGTGCCGCCGTATGTGCGCCGCTCGCCGCGGGTGTCGGCTGCGCTGTCGTGGCTCTATCTGCGCGGCGTCTCGACGGGTAACATGAGCGAGGCGTTGAGCGTGCTGGTGGGCGAAGATGCCAAGGGGCTCTCGCCGAACGTCGTGATGCGGCTTAAGGCGCAATGGGCCGAGGAGTTTGAGCAGTGGAACAGGCGCGATCTGAAGCAAGCGTGCTGGGTCTATTGGTGGGCCGACGGCATCAGACCGGCGCAGCAGTGAGGACAGCGACGGCCAATGCCTGCTGGTGAGCATCGGCGTGAAGCCCGACGGCAGCAAGGAGCGTGTAGCGATCGCCGACGGCTATCGGGAATCGAAGGCATCCTGGCGGGATCTGCTGCTTGATTTGAAGGCGCGTGGCTTGCAGGCCGGCCCGTTGCTGGCAGCGGGTGACGGCGCGATGGGCTTGTGGGCCGCGCTCGAAGAAGTGTTCCCGCAGACCAGGCAACAACGCTGCTGGCTCCACAAGATCGGCAACGTGCTCAACGCGTTGCCGAAGGCGCAGCATGGCCGTGCGAAAACAGACCTGGCGCAAATCTGGAATGCCGCCACTCGTGCCGAGGTACTGGTTGCCTTCGAGCGATTCGTCGCGACGTATGGCGCCAAGTATCCGAAGGCCGTTGAGAAGCTCACGAAGGACCGCAATGAACTGCTCGCGTTCTACGACTTCCCGGCGGAACACTGGCAGCACCTGAGAACGACCAATCCGATCGAGTCGACGTTTGCCACCGTGCGCCATCGCACGAGCCGCGCCCGAAATTGCCTGTCGCGCGCAACGTTCCTCGGCATAGCGTTCAAGCTTGTGGAGTCGGCCGAGCAGTCGTGGCGTCGCATTCGCGGCACCGAAAGAATCGAACAGCTTCTGAAGGGCATTCCCTTCGAAGATGGCATCCCGGTGATCGAAAGCGCACCGGCTCAGCAACCGCTTGCCGCCTGATCATGCACGCCGTCGCGCGTACACCAGTCTTTACATTAACTCGATCGGTTGAATCACTCAAGCGACCGGTTGAGTGATTCAACCGGTCGTCGCAACACCTTAATCCAGGAGGTGTTTCATGGGTCGTCCATCGAAGTGGATGCAACAGTTGACGCGGCGAGGAGCGATGCGTTCGCCAGGCGCACCATCGCTTCGTCGTGAGGTTGAGCGCCAGTTCTGGGAGCAGGTCGCGACCGGAACGACAAGCCGCATTTTGGTTCTGCCGATGTGGCTTCAATGAATAAATAAAAACCCAATGTGACCGATGGAAATCGCCGACGAACCTGAGATTTAAAAAGCGCCGCATCGAGGTGCCCTCAATCGCGCTCTCGTACTGTCAATAGCTGTCGGTCTGATAGTGTCTGCGCTTGTGACGACGTTGCGGCCGCGGAGGCGGAACATCGTCGTCATCATAGCCATATCTGGGCGCACCGAGTGCGGCACCGGTCACATTCGCAGCGCCACCGAGTGCGGTTCCTGTAATGTTTGCCACACCGCCAAGCGCGGCACCGGTGACATTGGCTGCTCCTCCCAGTGCCACACCAGTGATATCGGCAGCTCCACCGAGCGCCGACCCGACAATGCCTTGGGCTTGAGCAGACGCTTGAGTCAGCGCAACGGTCACGACACTCGCGAATACTAAAATCAATGCATTTTTGCTGATGAACATATGGCACCTCTTGCCGGATAAATCTTTATACCTCTGACCACCAAATCAGGTCGACTAAGTATCCTGACGGCAATGATTTCCTACCATATACCTTACAGAATGTTACGTTAACTGATCAATAAAGGTTTTCCTGTCAATTACATCGAAAAACGTCGCCAATCATAAGAAATAAGCGGCATTATATTCAACGGTTTTTTTAACTGGCAACTTTGCCATAACTCCGCAACGCTTGATCGACTATGCTCAGGTACCTACCGGCTGGTGTCGGCGGATGACCCTCCGTATGAGGCGATTCATCTCAATCGTTCGCCCGGCTACCGGCATTTCCTTGGCGAGTGCGACTTCCCAAGCGCCGGCGGCGTAGCAATCTAGATAGCCCCCCTCCCAGAACTGCACCCAGCCCCACAGTCACTAGCCAACCGAGTGTCCTCGTCCATTCGCCGCTATCCGCGAGCCCGGCGCAAACGACCGCAGCCATTGTGAATGCGACCGATACCAGCGGCAGTACCTTGTACCCGCTCATTCGCTTTCTCCTGTCGTACGCATCACGCGCCTCCGCCACGTAACGAATACGCGAGCGCCGCGAAGCCGATGATCGCTCCCTGCAGCATCAGGTGTCCTGCCTCGCCGAGCCCGAAGCTCGTCAGTAGGTTGAACAGGAAAACGACCATGAACGCAGCGATCGCCGGCCCGGCCATCCCGCCGCGCCCGTCGCCGAAGGTCACGCCACCCAGCACCGCGGCCGCGAGCGAATTGAGCGCAAGGTCCTTGCCGAGCGTCGCACTGCCGACGCCGACGAAGCTCAGCAGCAGCAACGCGCTGCACGCCGACACGACGCCCGACACGACATGCACGATGAAAATCACGCGCAGATGAGGCAGCCCCGACAGCTCCGCCGCGCGCGGACTGGAGCCCACCGCATCCACCACCCGCCCGAATACGGACCACCGCATGAACAGCGCCACCGCAACGAGGATCGCGAGCCACACCAGCAGCGCGACCGGCACACCGCACGGCCGGGCCGCGCCGATCGTGGTCAACAGCTCGGGCGCATCGCCCGATGCACGGAACTGGCTGATCGCGACGACGATGCCGGACAAAATCATCGACACCGACAACGTGACGATGACAGCCGAAGCGCGCCGGTAAGCGATCAACAGGCCGTTGAACGCGCCGACCGCCGCGCCGAACAGCACGCACAGCACACACGCGAGCGGCGTCGGCATCGTCAGTATCCCGCTCGTCAGCAAGCACGATACGGCCGCCATCACGCCGCCCACGGACAGATCGAGCGAACGGCAGCGCATCGTCAACGACTGCCCGATCGTGACGATGCCGAGCGGGACGGCCTGCCGCAAGATCAGCAGGAACAGCAGCGGCGAAAGCAGGTTCGGGCGCACGAGATACGCGCATCCGACCAGGCAGGCGGTGCCGGCATACGCGGGCGGTAACGCCAGGCACCAGCGCACGCCGCGTTGAAAGGGCGCCGCCACGGGCGAGCGTGCCAAAGCCATCGATCTCATGTCACAACCCCACGGTTTTTCGGCGCTGCCCGCCGACTGCCAGCAGCAGGAGCATCCCGACCGCCACGCTGGCCAGGAACGGCGAGATGCCGAACAGATTCAGTCCATTGGTCAGCAAGCCCAGCGTCGCCACGCCCACCAGCACGGCCGCGACTCCGCCTACGCCGCCCGTCAGTTGCGCGCCGCCGAGCGCGACCGCCGCCACCGACTCGAGCGCGAACTCCGCGCCGATCGTCGGATCGCCCGCCGACACGCGGGCTGCCAGGTAGATGCCTGCCGCGGCCGCCATCAGCCCGCACAGCACATGCGCCGCGATCGTCGTCGCCCTGACGCGCACGCCGTTCAAGTGCGCGCTGTGCGCGCCGGCGCCGATCGCATGGAGATGCAGGCCGAGACGGCTGCGCGCGACGACATGCCACGCAAAACCGATCGACACCGCGCACCACGCGAGCGACAGCGGCACGCCGTACAGGTTGCCGGACGCAAGCCAGCCGAGCGCGGGCGCGATCTGCCCGCCCGGGACCGGCAGCACCAGGTAGCACACCCCCTGCAGAATCGTGGCCGTGCTGAGCGTCGTCACGAACGGGTGAACGTTGCCGATCGCCACGCCGACCCCGTTGAGCAACCCGACCGACGCCCCCGCCAACAGCGCAAGCAGCACGCCCGACGCGGGATCGGGCTGCATTGCGACGATGCAACTCGCGAGGCTCACGACGGAGCCGACGGACAGGTCGATGCCGCCTGCGAGTGTCACGAACATCTGCCCGAGCGAGACCATCAGCAACGCCGCAATCTGCCCGCTGAAGTTGACGACGTTCTGCATCTGGCGGAAATCCGGCACCGCGACCATCAGCGCGATGCACAGCAATAGCGGCAGGCTTGCCGCGTAACGCGTCACCCCGGTGCGAGTGGCCTTCATGCCTCCTCCCCGTTCACGGATGCGCGACTGCCGCGATCCGCCGCCGGCTCCGTCAACGCGAATGCGAGCAACTGCTCCTCGGTGGCCTCCGCGGCACGCACGTCCGCGACGAACGCGCCGTTGCGCACCACCAGAATGCGGTCGCACATACCGATCAGTTCCGGCAGGTCTCCCGACACGGCGAGCACGGCTCCGCCCTCTTCCGCGAATCGCCGCAGCAACGCGTAGATCTCGGCCTTCGCGCCGACGTCCACGCCGCGCGTCGGCTGCTCGACGAGCAGCACGTTCACGCCAGCCGCGAGCCAACGCGCAAGCATCACCTTCTGCTGGTTTCCGCCCGACAGCGACTGCACGGCGTCGGCCGGCAGCCCGCGCAGCCGGATCCTGTCGATCCATGCCGCGACGACCGACGGCGCGCGGTGCGCCCGCCGCCAGAGCGGCCGGCCGCGCAGGAAGCCGAGCGCGATGTTGTCGCGTACCGAGAGGCCGAGATACAACCCTTCCGACTTGCGGTCTTCCGGCATCAACGCAATGCCTTGCCGCACCGCCGCCTGCACGCCGCGCGCGGGGTCGTGCCGCGCCATCGCGCCGTGCCGATCCGCGATGCGGATCTCGCTCTTCGCCGGTACGTCGATGCCGGCGAGCGTCCGCAGGATCTCCCGCTGGCCATGCCCTTCGAGCCCCGCGATGCCGACGATTTCGCCGCGGCCGACCGACAACGAAACGTCGGGGCCGCCCGCGCGCACCGACAGCGACGCGACGTCGAGCGCCGGCTCGGCGCAGCTGGCGCGCCGACGCGGCGGAAACAGCGCCGTCAGTTCGCGCCCGACCATGAGCTGAACCAGCCGCCGCTCCGACAGGTCGGCAGCGGCGTGAGTCGCGACGAGGCGGCCGTCCTTCAGCACCGACACGGTGTCGCAGAAGCGAAAGATCTCGTCGAGCCGATGGCTGATGTAGAACACCAGCTTGCCTACGTGCCTGAGCCGCACGAGCACCGCTTCGAGTGTGTCGATCTCGGCGCGGTTGAGCGGCGCAGTCGGCTCGTCGAAGATGAATACGCCCGCGTCGTCGACGAGCCCCTTCGCGATTTCCAGCATCTGCTGCTCCGCGATCGTCAGATCGCCGCAGAGCCGTTTCGGCTCGAGCGCGACGCCGCCGCGTTCGAGCACCTCGACGGCATTGCGCACGATGGCGCGACGGTCGAGCGCGCCGTACCGCCGCGGCTCGCGCCCCAGGCAAAGATTCTCGGCCACCGTCAGGTTCGGCAGGATCGTCAGCTCCTGAAACACCGTGGATACACCCGCGCGTCTTGCCTGCGCGGGCGTCGCGAGCCTCACGCGCTCGCCGTCGACACGGATCTCGCCCGTGTCGGGCAGGTGGACGCCCGACAGCAGCTTCATCAGCGTCGATTTGCCCGCGCCGTTCTCGCCCGTGATCGCATGAATCGATCCGCGCTCGCCGGCGAGCGTGACGTCCGTCAGCGCATGCGTGCGGCCGAATGCCTTCGACACGCCGGTCAGCGCGACGCGCGCCGGACGCCGCGTCGTTCCCTGTTGAATGGTCATCGCGCGCCTCAACGATGGAACAACTGGGTCAGCCTGGCGTCCGGCAGCGTCGACGGAAACCAGTAGCCGTCGTTCAGGTCCGGACGAAGATAGCGATCGAGCGTCGCGTTCGTGATCGGCGCGGGTGCGGAAAAATACGCGCGGTACAGCGGCTGGCCCTGCAGCAGCGCGACCGCCGCGCGCACGGTGGCCGCCCCGAGCCCCGGCGTAAAGATCGGCGCGACGCTCTTCACGCCGGAGCGCTTCCAGACGCGCAGAAAGCCGTTGTTCGCCTCGCCGGTCATCGGCACCAGCGGCTTGCCGGCTTCCTTGAACACGTCGATGCACGCGCGCGTCATCTCGGCGCCGGAGAACCAGATGCCGTCCACCGGCTGCCCCGACAGCACGAGGTTCTCGCAGAGCTGCTTGCCCTTCACGTAGCTCCAGTCGCCAAATACCTCGTTGGTGATCTTCAGCCCGCACCCATCGACTGTCTTGCGGAATCCGTCGTAGCGAAGCTGCTCCTCGTCGACGCCTGCCACGCCGCGAAACGCCCAGATCCTCCCGTTGCCGTGCAGTTCGTTACAGAGGAATTCCGCGCCCTGGCGGCCGAACACCCGTCCGCCGCCCATGATCTCCACCGTCGACTTCGTGTTGCCGCCGTACGCGCCGAACGTCACGACCGGAATGCCGCGCTGCGCCGCCTCCGCGATCAACGGTGCACCGATCGCTTCGGAAATCGGCCCGATGATCAGCAGGTCGATCTTGCGCGTCAGCAGATCCTCGACGTCCGACACCTGCTTCGCCGCCTTCCAGTCGGCCTCGGTGAAGATGAACTGGCCGATCTCCTTGTGCAGCGCCGCCTCGTCGCGCATTTCCTGGATCATCTGCACGATCCAGCTGTTGCCGACTCCAGCGAACGACACGCCGATGCGCCACGGCGGCGCCTTCTTGAACGCGTCGCGCGACGTCTGTTGCGTCGACGTCGGGGACAGCAGGTCGCCCGGCAGCAATGGCATGTCGGCAGCGTGTGCGCCGAACGCTGCGCACCCGATCAACATTCCACCCAGCGAGAGTACGAGTTTTCTCATCACGGCATTCATGTTGGTCTCCTTCAGAACGCGTGGCGGATGCCGACTACGGCCCCGCTCGTCGAGCCTTCGCTTGCGTAGAGCGCACCGTTCAGGGAAAGCCCCGTATTCATCTTTCCGTGGTTGTTGACGAACGCGAATTGCCCGTACAGCGTCGTGCGCTTGGACAGGAAGTATTCGACGCCGACGCCGGTCAGGATCGAATGGTTGGCCGTGTCGTTGCCGTCGCTCGTGTACCACGCGCCGGCGTCCACGTTCAGCGCCGGCGTGACGGCAAAGCTCAGGCCGCCGCCGTATACGCGGTTGTCGAACGAGCCGGCCAGCTTGTAGTTCACGAACGACGCTTTCGCGGTCAAGCGGCCGTATGTGTAGCCTGCCCCGATCGTGCGTCCCGTGAAAGCGACCGTGGTCGGTACGGGTGTCGACGCCGCCGTGCCGCCCGCGTTGCCGCTGTAGAGCGCCGTATCGACCGTCAATCCGCCGATTTCGTATTTCAGTCGCGCGCTGTATTGCCGCCCCGCCTGGAAATTGCCGGGCTCGCCGCCCAGCGCGAGCATCACGCTGCCTTGCAGGCCGGCGATGACCGGGCTCGTATAGGAAATGGCGTTCGGGTTGAACAACCCCGTATCGAGCACGTTGCCGACGTAGATGACCGCAGCGCTGCCGAAATACGACACGTTGCGCGGGTCGGTGTTGATCAGCGACAGCACGAACGGCGAATACTGCACGCCGGCCTGCACCGTGCCGAGGTCGCTCGTCAGGCCGACCCAGGCCTGGCGGCCAAAGAAATTGCCGTTCGAATTCGCGATGCCGCCGTTCGCCATGCTGATGCCGCTCTCGAGCGCGAAGATCGCCTTCAGGCCACCGCCGAGATCCTCGGTGCCCCGCATGCCGAATCGCGACCCGGCCGTGCCGCCGTCGATCATCGAGAACTGATGCGCGCCGCTGCCCGCGGTGCGGCTCGTATAGAGCAGCCCCGCGTCCAGTATGCCGTACAGCGTGACGGCGCTCTGCGCGTATGCCGATGAAGCCACCATGCCGGATGCCGCGATGGCAAGCGCGATGGTCCGACTGCCATGATTTTTCATAACCTGTCTCCTAACCGATCAATTCGTTTTTATATTTCGTATACCTTATTTATTTTTCGACTTCTTTCCTCCTTCGATGCCGCTTCACGCGGCATCAGATCATTGTCTGCCCCTGAACGAGGCCCGCCCTAGCCCGTCACGCGCGTGACCCACGCGATCAGGTTCGCGATCACCTCGTCGCGGTTCGTTTCGTTCAGCACTTCGTGTCGCGCGCCGCCGTACACGTGCGTGGACAGATCGCGGAAGCCGACCTGGCGCAGCCGCGCCACGAGCGGATCGAACCACGCAAGATAGCCGTTCACCGAATCCTGGTCGCCCGTGAAAAGATAGAGCGGCAACTGCTTCGGTACGCGCTCGAACTGCGCGGGATCCGACGTGCGCAGCCCGTGATCGAAAATCGAGAACAGCGACGCTTCCGTCAGCGCGAAGCCGCACAGCGGATCAGCGAGGTACGCGGCCGGCACGGCAGGCTCGCGGCTCAGCCAGTCGACCACGGTGTCGGGCGCCGCGATCGCCGCATTCGCGGTTTCCAGCGTCCAGCCGGAACGCCGCGGGTCGAGAAGTTCGAGCGCACTCGTGCCCGACAGCGCGAGCCCGTCGAGCAGTGCGCCGTGATCGAGCAGGTAGATCTGCGCGGCGAACGAACCCATGCTGTGCGCGAGCATCACGAGCGGCACGCCCGGATGACGCTCGCGCAGATGGCGGCTGACGGTCGCCATGTCGTCGACGAGCGCGTTGAATCCGCCCGGGCCGAAATCGCCGAGCGTGCCGTCGTCCAGCGCCGCCTGGCCATGGCCGCGGTGCTCGGTTGCATACACCACGTACCCTTCGTTCACCAGCGCCTGCGCGACGTGCCGATAGCGCCGCGAGTGCTCCGCCATGCCGTGCACGATCTGCACGACGCCGCGCACCGGCAGCGCGCCCTGCCAGCGGAATGCCTCGATGCGATGCCCGCCGGCCGCATCGATCCGGAATGTGGATTCGGTCGTTGTCATTCTGTCTCCTCATGGGTTATCGGTGGTCCGGCGCAGCGCGCGCTACGCGGCCTGCAGCGAATCGACCAGCATGTCGCCGAACGGCAGCGATCCGAGGTTCGACTGCCCGCCGTCGATCGCGATCACCGTGCCGTTGATGTAGCTCGCGGCGCCGCTGCACAGGAACAGCGCCAGATCCGCGATTTCGTCGCGCTCCGCGGCGCGGCGCATCGGGATCCCGTCGAGCAGGCGCGCCCAGCTCGCTTCGCCGTCGGGCGCAAGACGCTTCATACCTTCGGTATCGGCGACCGGCCCCGGCGCGATCGCATTGCAGCGCACGCCGCGGCCCGCCCATTCGATCGACAGCGTGCGCACCAGCATGTCGATCCCGGCCTTCGCGGCGCATACATGCGCCTGCGCGGCCGTCGGCAAGACCGACTGCACCGCGGAAATGGCCAGCAGGTTCGCGCGCTCGGGGGCCAGGAGTGGCAGCGCCGCGCTAAACGTATTGAACGTGCCGATCAGGTCGATGTCGATCACCGTGCGAAAGCCGTTGCTCGACATCGCCGCAGCCTCGGCGACGAAATTTCCGGCGGCGCCGGCAATGGAGATGTCGATCGGCCCGAACTGCGCATGCGCATCCTGGAACGCGCGGCCGAGTTCGTCCGCATGACGCACGTCGGCGGCGAAACCGGCCGCTTCGCCGCCCATCGCACGGATCGCTGCGGCGGCCGCGGCGCATTTCTCCGCGTTGCGGCCGATGATCGAGATGCGTGCGCCCTGCATCGCGAAGCGCTCGGCGATCCGCTTGTTGATGCCGCTGCCGGCACCCGTGATGACGGCATGCTGGCCGCTCAGCAAATTGGCTCTGAATACCGAGCTCATCAATGATTCTCCCTGGAAAGCGATACCTGATCGAAACGGATGTGGGCAAACTGCTCGCGTAGGCGCGACTTGAGCAGCTTGCCGGTGGCGCCGTGCGGCAATGCGTCGACGAATTCGATCGCATCGGGCAACCACCACCGCGCGACGCGTTCGCCGAGCCACGCGGACAATTCGGCCGCCGATACCTGTTGGCCGGGCCGCAGCACGCAGACCATCAGCGGGCGCTCGATCCATTTCGGATGCGGCCGTCCGATCACCGCGGCCTCCTGGATCGCGGGGTGCCCCATCGCGGCATTCTCGAGCTCGATCGAGCTAATCCATTCGCCACCCGATTTGATGACGTCCTTGGTCCGGTCAACGATCGCCATGTAGCCTTCTGCGTCGATCGTCGCCACGTCGCCGGTATCGAACCAGCCGTCGGCACGCTCGCCCGGTGATCCGCCCGCATAGGTTCCGACCACCCAGGGCCCTTTCACCAGCAGCCGGCCCGGCGTTGCGCCGTCTCGCGACGCCGCTGCGCCGGACTCTGTCTCGATGCGCATCTCGATACCAAACGGCTCACGTCCCTGTTTCGTCTGCAAGCGGCGCCGCGCATCCGCGTCGAGCGCGTCGTGCACGGGCTTGAACTGGTTGACGGCGCCGATCGGGCTGACCTCCGTCATCCCCCACGCGTGGACGACGCGCACGCGATGCACGTCCTCGAATTCGCGAATCGTCGCGTCGCTCGCAGCCGAGCCGCCGATCACGATCCGCTCTAGCGACGCGAACGAACGGCCGGTGGCGCGCAGGTGATCGATTACGCCGAGCCAGATGGTCGGCACGCCGGCCGCGATCGTCACGCGCTCGGCCTCGCAGAGCGCGTGCAGGCTCTTCGAGTCGAGCGCGGGCCCCGGCAGCACGAGCTTCGCGCCGACCATGGGCGCCGCATACGGCAGCCCCCATGCATTGACGTGAAACATCGGCACGACCGGCATCACGCTGTCTCGTGCCGACAGGCCGAAGGAATCGGGCAGCGCGGCCGCATACGCATGCAACACGGTCGACCGATTCGAATAGCACACGCCTTTCGGGTCACCGGTCGTGCCCGACGTATAGCACTGGCCGCAAATCTGGTCTTCGTCGATGAGCGGCCAGTCGAGTTCATCGGCCAGCTCGCCGGCGATCAGATCTTCGTGGAACAGCAACCCTTCGATCTGCACGGACGCGTCCCGGCCCGCATCGCTGTCGCGGCTTCCCATCAGCACCCAATGCCGGACGCCCGGCAATTGCTGGCGCAGCTCGCACACCAGCGGCACGAACGTCGCGTCGAAAAACAGGATCTCGTCCGCCGCGTGACGGGCGATCCAGGCCAACTGCTCGGGAAGCAGGCGCGGGTTCAGCGTATGGCACACCGCACCGAGGCCGGCACACGCGTAGTAAAGCTCCAGATGCCGATAGCCGTTCCACGCGAGCGTTCCGACCCGGGCATCGCTGCCGATGTCCAGCCGGTCCAGCGCGCGCGCAAGCTGGCATACGCGCCGATACGCATCCGCATACGTATAGCGATGAACATCGCCCTCGACGCGACGGCTGACGACTTCCGTGCGCGGATGATTGCGGTTCGCATGCCGCAACAGGTCAATGACCCGCAGCGGCGCTTTCATCATGGTTCCGCTCATGTCCCCTCGTTGATATGGAAATCCCTGCGGAACATCATAATGAGTCGGGCCGCCGCCACGCCATTCGGATTCGCCGGAATCGCCGCGAGCCTTGTCCGGCATGGCTTTCGGCTCGTTTACCGGCGGCGTTTCGGAATTGTTCGGATATCGCGGGATATCGTGCTGCACAATCGTCGCCGACCGGCGGCCGGCGTGATTAAAATCGATGCCCGGGACCGGATGCCGGACGCAGCGCAGACGGCATCGCGGAAAAGTCAGGATTGTTGAAAGGAGCAAGTCGTGTCATTCGGCAAAAACACGCGCATGACTTCACAGATCGCAGTCAGGCGCCGGCCGCGCCAGAGTCGCTCCGTGATGACGGTCGACGCAATCCTCGAAGCGGCGAAGACGCTGTTCGCGCGAGACGGGTTCGAGGCGACCAGCACCACGCGCATAGCCGATGCGGCCGGCGTCAGCGTCGGCTCGCTGTATGAGTATTTCACCAGCAAGGATGCATTGATCGCAAAGCTGATCAAGTGCCATTGCGAACACCTGATGAATCTGTACGGCAAGGCATTCCAGGCAGTCGAGGGCCAAGGCATCGACGCCGTCGTTGACACATGGGTCGACACGACGGCCGATGCGTATGCAGAGAACATCGCGCTGCAACGCGTGTTACTTGAACACATGGGACGGGTCAGCCGGTTGCATCACATGAAGCGCGTGTCCCTTGCATTCGCGGATCTGCTCGAGCAGGCACTGAACGTTTGCGGTGAGCCCGTCGCGCGCCCCAACATCCATTTGGCCGCGTTCGTGCTTGAATCGACCGGCGAGGCGCTGATCCACCGGTCTATTACCTACACGGAAGATCTGTTCGGATACGAACTGCGGCGCGAACTGAAGATCATGCTCTCGCGGTACTTGCGCGCGCCCTTTCCACGGTGAGCGCGATGGCGTGACCACAGACGAGCGCGAGCGCCTCAAGGCCTTGGAGCGCGAAGTCAAGGAGTTGCGTCGTGCCAACGAGATTCTCAAGGTCGCGAGCGCGTTTTTCGCCCAGGCGGAGCTCGACCGCCGTTTCAAGTCCTGAAGGCCTTCATCGATCAGCATCGCGACACCTTCGGGGTCGAGCCGATCTGCAAGGTCTTGCGGATTGCCCCGTCGGGTTACCGACGCCATGCCGCGCAGCTTCGTGATCCATCGCGGCGCTCTGTTCGCGCAATCCGCGATGAACGTCTGCGGCCGGAAATCAGGCGTGTGTGGCAGGCCAACATGCAGGTCTACGGCGCGGATAAAGTCTGGAAGCAGATGAACCGGGAGCGTATCGCGGTGGCGCGCTGCACGGTCGAACGTTTGATGAAGCAACTGGGTTTGCGCGGCGTGATGCGAGGCAAGCGTGTTCGCACGACTGTTCCTGATGCCATAGCCCCGCGCCCGCTGGATCGGGTCAATCGCCAGTTCAAGGCAGCACGGCCGAACCAGCTCTGGGTTTCTGACTTCACCTACGTTTCGACGTGGCAGGGCTGGCTGTATGTGGCTTTCGTGATCGATGTGTTTGCTCGCCGTATCGTGGGCTGGCGAGTCAGCAGTTCGATGACCACGGACTTTGCTCTGGATGCCCTTGAACAGGCGCTTTACGCGCGGCGCCCAGGCGACGGCGGAACCTTGATACACCATTCCGCCAGAGGGTCCCAATACGTCAGCATGCGCTACAGCGAACGGCTGGCCGAAGCGGGCATCGAACCGTCGGTCGGCAGCCGGGGAGACAGCTATGACAACGCCCTGGCTGAAACGATCAACGGCTTGTACAAGGCTGAACTGATTCATCGCCGCACTTGGAAAACGCGCGAATCCGTTGAACTGGCAACGCTGCAGTGGGTGGCCTGGTTCAATCATCATCGGTTGATGTGTGTGATTCACGGACATCGTTTCACTTTTTTGAACGCCGTTTCTTTGGCGCGTCGGAACCCGTGGCGCCCGTAGGGAACACGCGTTCCGGCGCGCGCCGATGATGTTCGCCGAGGATTTTGTCGACCCGCCATTCGCGGTGCCGAATTCGCTCTTTCCGCTCGTCGTACGCATCTTCCACCGCTTCCGCGAGAGGTGTGATTTCACCCAGCTCCGCAATGCGGTCAACCGGAGTCTTTCCACCGAGTGAGCCGTGTGGCCGACGCCAGTTGTAGTCGAACTGCC
>Ga0209566_100773_pt1 | contig 17142 bp, 15 predicted proteins | sample Araplavi_mTSA_r2_2_FD_184287 | JGI IMG/M metagenome (GOLD analysis project Ga0209566, IMG submission 184287) | Arabidopsis root microbial communities from North Carolina, USA - plate scrape CL_Cvi_mTSA_r2 (SPAdes) (version 2) | ecosystem: Host-associated > Plants > Roots > Endosphere | place...
GAGACGGTTGGGTCAGCCGCCACGTACGTCTTGTCGGCGTTCTGGATCGAGCGTGCTTCCACCGTGGTCTGCGTCTTGTCGACGGCCCAGTTTGTGCCGTTGAACGTGAGCCCCAACTTGATCACGCCGAGGTGCTTGCCCCAGTAGTTGGCCATCACGGTCGGCACGCCGTTCACGGTGCCGGCCACCTTGTCCACGCCGGGCAGATTGAACTGGCTCACGGTGCTTTTCGCATCCGGGAAGAGTTGATGCGAGTGGCCGATCAGCATCGCATCGATACCCGGCACGGTCGAGAGCCACCAGCTGCCGTTTTCCATCGTCGGCGAATACGTCGAGTTATCCAGCCCGCCGTGCGAAATGGCAACGATCAGGTCCGCACCCTTCGCACGCATCTCGGGGATGTACTTGGCTGCCGTTTCTTTGATGCCGACGGTGTAGACCTTGCCGTCGAGCCAACGCTTGTCCCAGCTCGTGATAGTCGGCGGTGTAAAGCTGATGATGCCGACCTTGACCGGTGCGCTGATGGTGCTGCCGTCCGGTGCGGTGGCCGTCACCGTCTTGGTGATGATCGTGTAGGGCTGGAACAGCGGCGCATTGGTCTTCGCGCTCATCACGTTGGCCAGCACCTGCGGGAAGTTCGGCCCGGCGCATTTGGTTTGCGCAGACGGATCCGGCATGCCCGTCACGTTGAACGTATTGCCCGTGACTTGCGACAGGTAAGGCAAGCCGTAGTTGAACTCGTGGTTGCCGATGCCGCCGCCGTCGTACTTGGCCGCGTTCATCACCTTGTAGATCGCCAGCGTTTGATTGCAGGGGACGGGGCTCACCATCGCCTGGTAATCCGACAGCGCGGTGCCCTGGATGGTGTCGCCGTTATCCAGCAACAGCGTGTTCGGGAATTGCGTGCGCGCCTGGTTGATGAGCGTCGCCACGCGTTCGAAGCCAAGCGAGTTGTCGGCCGCGAGCTTGAAGTAGTCGTACGACAGCACGTTGGTGTGCAGGTCGGTCGTCTCCAGCACGGCCAGCGTGGCTTTGGTGCCGGTCGGTGTGGCAGCTGCAGGGGTCGTGTTACCGGTCGAACCGGTGGCGGGGGAATCGTCACCGCCGCCGCAGGCAGTCAATGACATCGACAAGAACACAGCAAGCGGCAACGCCGCCGAACACAACGGTCGGACTCGCATGGACTTCTCCCTGAAGATCTTTTTGGTATGCGAACTGCTGACTGCAGACAACGAACTGCCGAGGCGCGTGTGCGCATGCGTGCGTGAACACGTGGATAACCGTTTGCGCAACGCGAGAGAACTGCGGACTGGGCCGGGGGACTCAGAAGCCGAGAAGTATCAAAAGCGTGCGTGACGACGCTGTGACGATCGGATGACAGTTGCGCGAGCGCTGGGGTGACGTGCTTGCCGTGCGTTGCCTCCGCAGCCGCTACGCGCCCGCGCCGACGAACTGCCGCACGGTCTGAACGATGGCCTGGATCTGCTCGGCAATGGCCGCCGCCAGCGAGGGCGGTGGTGGCCGTGTCGCGGACATCTGCATGACAGGCCGTTGCGCCGGATCGTCACCCGATACCAGATCGGTCACGAACGCACCGACGTTGATGCCGGTGTTGTCGATGTCGGTGCCGAGAAAAGTCACCGCGGTGGCCGTGTGGTTGCTGGCGATGCCGTAGTGGTCCCACGGGAAGAAGTAGCCCAGGTTGGCTGACTGTCCTCGCAGGGTCGTGATGAGCGCTTGGCTGTCGTGTTCGAACATGGTCATGCGCGTCGCATCGCGTTGCGCGGTCGGCAGCGCGTCCACCTCGGGATAACGGCCGGCGTAGCTGAAACGCGCAATGGTGGCGTCATGCAATGTGTCGGACAGGCCGAGTCGGTCCTGCGGGAACGCACGCGCCATCGCGCCATACAGCTGACCAAGCGCACGCAGATTGGTGCTCAATCCACCGACGGGCGTGTCGCGCCGCAGACGGTCCAACAGGCCGTCGGACTCCAGCATGCCCCAGTCCCGGAAAGCGACGGAATACATTCGGTACGCGTAGCTGTCGCTGCCGTCGCCGTCCAGGTTCACCGGGAACAACGGCCCGCCATCATCCAGCAGTGCGCTCTGCCGGGGCTGCAGCGTGCTGCGCAGGAAGGCGTAATTCGCCATGGCGCCATAGCCGCCTGCGCTCAGGCCCCAGGCCAGCATCCTGTCGGGCTTGCCCAGGCCGTTGCTGTGCATCCAGGCCAGAGCGGCACGCGTGTTGGCCAGCCCCGCGAAGTGCTGCAGCAATGTGTGGGCACCGTCGGCTGAAACGTAGCTGCGGATCGCGCTGCCGGCGTGGACGTCGCCCGTGCAATACGGCAGGAAGACCTTGGTCCAGTTGGCGGTGGGCGGCAGCTTGCCATCGCTGGAGCCGGCCAGCCAGGGAATGTTGCCCGTGATGGCGCTCATGACCGGCGAGGCAATCTGGTTGATCCACCCCTGCGCTGGAATGGACCACAGATAACCTGCGGGGATGCCGTCCGGGTTCTTTGCGCTGATGGCACCACCCTCGCCCGTGCAGCTGCCGTAATCCGTACACGCACCGCCAAACTCATAGGCGATGAGCAGGTTCCGGTCGTTGGGTGCAGGTGCACGGTTGACATAGAACCGATAGGGCGTGCCGTTACCGCAGGTCGCGCCCGACGCCGCAGGCAGCGTGATTTCTTCCCATCGGTAAGCGGCCGCCGTCGCTACGCTGCTGACCAGCATGGTCGCCGTCCACAAGAGCGCCAGCCGCAGATTCATGTGCCATTGCATGATCGTCTCCGTATCTGCTTGAACAAATTGAACGAAATAGGGAACGCAAGCGGTCGGGCGCTTCAAGGCTCGGCCGGTGCACCGTCGTACAGCTGCGAGCGCAGCTGCTGCAGGCGCGTGCTCAACACCGCTTGGCGCTGTGGTGCCGGTACACGCTGTTCGACTTCCGTGGCAATCCGCGCGCTTTCCTGTGCATAGCGTGTGTGGCGTGGGTCCTCTGCTGGAGAGGGCCCGACACGCTGCGCCGCGTATTGCTCGACCTGCGCGCGCATACCAGCGACGAGGGCTTCGCGTGTGGCGGTGTTGGCGCTGGCGTCTTGCGCCAGCAGGGCGGTGAGGACCAGGGCTTCTGCAGGCAGGATCTGGTCATCGTGCAAGCGCGCGGGCAGCGCTTGCAGCAGCGCACGGGCGCGGCGTTCACGCTCGGGGTTGGGCAGTGTGTCGCGCGTGGTGGTGTAGCTGGTCAGTTCGGTGCGAAAGCGCTCATAGGCGGCTGCTGCCGGATCAGCGCGGCTGTCGCGCATCACGCCTGGCTGAGGCTGCGCCGTATCGCTTGGCAATCCCGTTGGCCGATGCGAGAAGGCTGTCGATGGTGTCTGCGCAACTACTGCCGGTGCGGCTTGTGCGGCCCGGTCAGCTTTCGCCGTATATACGGCAATGCCGGCAACCAACGCCGCGCCTACCACGATCCACCACGCCGTTTTCATGACGTCTCCGCCCTTGCCCGATGTCCTGCAGCCGCATGCCGATCTGCTTGCGGTGCAGGACAGTGTTGAATCGCATGCAGACCGCCTTGCGTAGCGCGCATGCACCGCCGTCTGCGCCGCAAGATGCGCGCCCGAAGCGCATCTCCATCGACCGGCGGATCGGCGGGGCCAAAAAATTCAAGGCGTTTCGTCAACAACGTTAGAATGAGCCCATTTTTCCGCGTAGCCGTTCTATGTCTCAGAAGAAAGCGCCGTTGTTCGAGATTCGCAGCGGCACCGTCGATGCCCTGCTGCTGTCGCCGCGCACCGCCGACATGGACGCGCTGGCTGCCGAACTCACGCGACGCTTTGCCGACACGCCGGAGTTCTTCTCCAACGACGTGATCGCCATCGACGTGCGCCGCCTGGCCGACGATGAGCGCCTGCCCATCGACCGTTTGGTGGAGACCCTGACCGCGCTGCGTGCCCGCGCGATCGGCGTGGTCGCCAGCCCCGAGCAGGCCGAGTGGGCGCAAGCCTTTGGCCTGCCGCTGCTGGATAGTCATGGGAGCCACGGCCGCCGCCCGCGTGGCGAGAAAGATGGCAAGGACGCGCAGGATGCGCCCGAGCACGCTCAAGCCGCCGAAGCCCCCGCCCCCGTCGTTCCTCCCGCTGCGCCTTCCGTCGATTCAGTGGCCATGCAGCCCGGCACGATGATCATTGATCGCCCCCTGCGTTCCGGCCAGCGCATTTACGCGCGCGGCGACCTGGTCGTGCTCGACATCGTGAGTGATGGCGCCGAGGTCATCGCCGAGGGCAACATCTACGTGTATGCCTCGCTGCGCGGCCGCGCGCTGGCGGGTGTGAAGGGCAACCTGGATGCGCGCATCTTCTGCACGTGCCTGGAGCCTCAACTGATTTCCATCGCCGGCATCTACCGCACCGGCGAAACCCCGTGGCCCGACGCCTACGCCAGCAAGCCTGCGCAGGTCCGGCTCGCGGACAACACGCTGGTTTTCGAACCGTTGCGGATGAAGTAACGCACCCCGTGCGCCGAGCGATTTAATTTACTGATACGAGCCATGACCAAGATCATCGTAGTCACCTCCGGCAAGGGCGGCGTCGGCAAGACGACCACCAGTGCGGCGTTTTCCGCCGGCCTTGCGCTGCGCGGCCACAAGACCGCCGTTATCGACTTCGACGTCGGCCTGCGCAACCTCGACCTCATCATGGGTTGCGAGCGCCGCGTGGTGTATGACCTGATCAACGTGATCCACGGTGAGGCCAACCTGAACCAGGCCCTCATCAAGGACAAGAAGTGCGAAAACCTCTTCATCCTCCCCGCCTCGCAAACGCGCGACAAAGATGCACTCACGCGTGACGGCGTCGAGAAGGTGATCGAAGGCCTGAAGGAAATGGGCTTCGAATACATCGTCTGCGATTCGCCCGCCGGTATCGAATCGGGCGCGCTGATGGCGATGTACTTTGCCGACGAGGCTATCGTGGTGACGAACCCGGAAGTGTCGTCCGTGCGTGACTCGGACCGCATCCTGGGCATTCTGTCGTCCAAGTCGCGCCGTGCGGAGCGAAGCGAGGAGCCGATCAAGGAACACCTGCTGCTCACGCGCTACAACCCGAAGCGCGTGTCCGAAGGCGAGATGCTGTCGCTGACGGATATCCAGGAAATCCTGCGCATCAAGCTGATCGGCGTGATTCCGGAATCGGAAGCCGTGCTGCAGGCGTCCAACCAGGGCCTGCCCGCCATCCACCTGGAAGGCTCGGACGTGGCCAACGCCTACCACGACGTGATCGACCGCTTCCTGGGCAAGGAGAAGGAGCTGCGCTACGTCGAGTACAACAAGCCGGGCTTCCTGCAACGCCTGTTCGGCGGCGGAAAATAAAGGAGACGCAACCCCATGTCGATTCTGTCTTTCCTGCTGGGTGAGAAGAAGAAGACTGCAAGCGTCGCCAAGGAACGCCTGCAGATCATCCTCGCCCATGAGCGCACCGCCAGCGGTGCCCCCGCCGACTACCTGCCCGCGCTGCAGCGCGAGCTGGTGGCTGTGATCTCGAAGTACGTGAAGATCGGCAACGACGACATCAAGGTCAACCTCGAGCGCCAGGACAACCTGGAAGTGCTGGAGGTGAAGATCGAGATTCCGCAGGCCTGATCCTTCACCGCCGTGCAAACCGTGACCGCCGCCGAAGCACTTGCCCACCTGTGGGGAGTGCTCGGTCAGCCGGCGCAAGCGCTGTCGCGGGTCAACCTCACAGGTGCTGAACCCGCGCTACCCTCATCGTTTGCGGTGGGCACGCTCGCGCAGAGCACCATCGCGGCAGCTGCACTGGCAGCGGCGCAGGTCGACACGCTGCGCACCGGCCGCGAGCAGACGGTGTCGGTCGACATGCACCACGCCGCGCTGGAATTTCGCTCCGAGCGCTACTTCCGGGTCGACGGCCAACTGCCACCCGAACCGTGGGACAAGATCGCCGGCCTGTACCGCTGCGGCGATGGCCGCTGGGTACGTTTGCACACCAACTTTCCGCATCACCGTGAGGGCGTGCTCAACCTGCTCGGCTGCGCGTATGACCGCGCGTCCGTGGCTGCTGCGCTGAGCCAGTGGAAAGCGGAAGCGTTTGAAGATGCTGCCGCGCAGGCGGGCATGGTCGTCACCGCGGCACGCACGTTTGACGAATGGGACCACCACCCCCAAGGCATGGCCGTGGCCGGTCAGCCGTTGATGACGATCGAACCGATTGGTGATGTGGGCGATGCACCACCGCAACCGCTGCCCGCGCATGCCGATGGCCGACCGCTTTCGGGCGTGCGCGTGCTCGATCTCACGCGCGTGATTGCCGGCCCCGTCTGCGGCCGGACGCTGGCTGCGCATGGTGCGGACGTGCTGCTCATTACCGCGCCGCACCTGCCCGCGATTGCGCCACTGGTGATCGACACCGGACGCGGCAAGCGCTCCGCGCAACTGGATCTGCGTGACGCGGCCAGTGCCGAGCAACTGCGCGCGCTAGTGCGCGATGCCGACATCTTCGTACAGGGCTATCGGCCGGGCGGCTTGGCTGCGCTTCAGTTCAGCCCCGAGCTGGTGGCCGCTCTGCGCCCCGGCATCGTCTACGTGAGCCTGTGTGCGTACGGCTATGAGGGACCGTGGGCCAACCGGCGCGGCTTCGATTCGCTCGTGCAGACCGCCAGCGGTTTCAACTGGGCCGAAGCGGAAGCGGCCGGCGACGCCAAGCCGCACCCGCTGCCAGCGCAGGCACTTGACCACGGCGCGGGCTACCTGATGGCCGTCGGTGCGATGACCGCCCTCGCACGCCGCATGACGGAAGGCGGCAGTTGGCACGTGCGCGTATCGCTCGCGCAGACGGCGCACTGGCTGCGCGGCTTCGGCCGCTTGGCCAGCGGTTTCGATGCGGCCGACCCGCGTTATGAAGACATCGGCACCTACCTCGAAACGTCACCCTCGGGGTTTGGCTTGCTGACGGCGTTGCGCCATGCCGGGCGGCTCTCCGACACGCCGCCGCACTGGACGCTGCCCAGCGTGCCGTTGGGGACGCACCCTGCGCGGTGGTAGCATTCGCGCCTTATCCCTGTTTTTGCCGCCCAGGCGCCTGAGCTTTCAGGCGCACATGGCACGTCCATGCTCAGCTATCGCCACGCCTTTCACGCCGGCAACCACGCCGATGTCCTCAAACACGCCATCGTGGTGCAGTTGCTCGACTACCTGACGCAGAAGGACAAGCCATTCTGGTACATCGACACGCATGCCGGCGCGGGGCTCTACGCGCTCGATCATGAGTGGTCGCAGAAGAAAGCCGAGTTCGAGACCGGTATCGGCCCGCTGTGGCGCGCGACAGAAGCCGGCGAGACGCTGCCCCCGCTGCTCGATGCGTATCTCGACCAGGTGCGCGAACTCAACCCGAATGGCGAACTCAAGCACTACCCTGGCTCGCCGTGGCTGGCGTGGCAGATGCTGCGCGATGCGGATCGCCTGCGTCTGTTCGAGTTGCACAGCAGTGAAATCAAGGTGCTGTCGAACAATTTCCGTGGTGCGGGCCGCAAGGTCATGCTGTACGACGGCGATGGCTTTGCCGGCATCAAGGCGATCCTGCCGCCGCCGCCGCGCCGCGCGCTGGTGCTGATCGACCCGTCGTTCGAAGACAAGCACGACTACGCGCGCACCGTGCAGACCCTGCAGGACAGCCTGCAGCGCTTTGCCACCGGCATGTATGCGATCTGGTATCCGCTGGTGCAGCGGCGCGAGGCTGCGCAATTTCCTGCGCGACTGAAGCAGTTGCGGCTGACGGATTGGCTGCACGTCACGCTCACCGTCAAGCACCCGGTGGAAGGCGGGCTTGGGCTGCACGGCAGCGGCATGTTCATCGTCAACCCGCCGTGGACGTTGAAGGCGCAACTGCAGGAAGCCATGCCCACGCTCGTGCGCCTGCTCGGCCAGGACGACGGCGCCAAGTTCATGCTGGAAGGTGAATCGAGCTAAGCCATGTCGCCGAAATGTGTGGCCCTGTGCTGTTCGATCCGTGCACACATATTGCTGTTGATGGTGTAGCGCTGTTTCGACAGCAAACGTCGTCGTGCAAAGCAGCGCCACGACATCAGGGCGTGTTTGTTACCGCCCCGATGCGCAAACGGCTGGGCTCGTCACTGTTTTAGCCGTGTGCCGCCAGCCCGGCGTTTTCGGAAAACGGCGAACGTGGACCGGGAGCTCACGCCCCGTGGCCACGGTAGGTCTGGTATTGGATTTCTCCGTTTCGCTCAATGCTCGCGGAGAGAAATTGGGATCCGTGACCGTCGGAAAGTGGACCCACTTTCAGCGGAACGTCCAAGTCCTGGAGCATTGCCACCAAGGCTGCTCGTTGCTGCCGCCCTGCTTCAGCAGTACCGTCTCCGCCCGCCACGAACGCATTCACTTCAAAGCCCGCTTCGCGCAGCGACCTGAGTTGCTTCGCAATTGGCACGCCAGGCATCCGCACGTCCGGTAAGACATGGAAAACGGATATGGAGGACTCCGCAACACTGCCGTCGCTGTGACGGAATACACCGCCGAGCGCTACACCCGTGCATACGTCAAGCGCGGACGTGCGCACCGACTCGCCCCGCTCGTGAATGGTCTGTTGCTTGACTTGCCCAGCGGAGAAGCCAACCACGTTCCTGGATGTGCCACTGCGAACGTGAGGCGACGGGCTGGCTTGTGCCCCTCGCCGTGGCAGGCCGGAAAGGACGCCTTCATCCAGATTGCGCCGCGGCAGCGATGGGCGCGGCTGTCGCGAGGGCGGGGGCGCGGTCTCGGAGGACGGCGTGTATGGCTGCGAATGATTGATCGTCGTAGGTTTTGTAAAACAAATGCCCATATTGGCTCCTTTCAATATCACCTAATGTCTTTTGGTCTTTGCAGGCGGCTCAATGCCGGCGGTTCGAGCTGAGACGTTCGTCTGACGTCAGCCGTGCTGTGTCCCTAAACACCGTCGGGCGCACGCTGCGCGGGGTGCGAAGCCAGCGGATAGTTCTCTAAATCCGCCGCCACCTGGGCGATGCGCGTAGCCGCCTGCGTGAGCTCTCGCACGCCACTGGCACCCAGCGTCCGCGCCGTTTGCGTGGCGAGAATCTCCTGACGCAACGGCGCCATCCAGCGCTCACCGGTGCGCACCCGTTTGGCGGCTTGCCGCGCTTGGCTGCCACCCCGCGGTGCCAGCTTGGCGGGGTCCGGCGCCTCGCGGATCTTTTGGCTGACACGTCGCGCGAACGCCCCGGAGATGACTGGCGTAACGGCAAAGACCGCACTGTCTGCAAGCCGGAAATCAGGCCCCAGATGCTCCATCACCACGTGTAGGTTGGCTTGCATCTGCTCGTGGTGATCGCGCTGTAATGCGTGCAGTTCCGCATGGGCCTCGGCGCCTGCTGTCTGGTCGTACTCGCGCGAGATACCGATCTCGTGTTGGGCGCCTGCAAACGCACCATCCACCGCGAAGATGGCGGGGCCTTTACCCCATGGGTCCATGACGAGGTCGTGCTCCGGGTCGCGCGCCCTGCTGGCGTGCCACTGCGCCCAGCGGTGGTCCATGGTCGTGCTGCCCACGGCATAGGCGTATTCGCCCGTGCGCAGCTTGGCGGCATGCAGAAACGCAGCCACGTTGGCATGTTCGCCGCAATTGCCGGCCCGCGCGACCATGGCGCTCGCCGCGATGCTGACGTCCGGACCGTAGTTGGACGGAAGCAGTGACTTCACGGCACGGCCAGCCATCGCCCGGATCGTGCTTTGCCCGTTGCTGTCATGGATATCGTCGACGACATTGCCGCGACCATGGGCCAGGGCTTGGCGGGTCTCCATGACGGTTTCGTTCGCGCGCTTGAGCCGATCCAGTTGTCGGCCCTCAACCGGGCGGCCGTCGGTCTGGCGGCCCTGCACATAGCCGCCCAGTTGGCATTCGCCATCGGATAGTGCCCTGCGCGTGTCGGGCACCAAGGCGCTGATCTCGATCTGCCGCTCGCGAATGCGCTGGGCCTGGAAGGTCGCCAGGCCTTGCAAGGTCACTGAAGCACGGCGCGGCGCATGTGCCCTTGGTTCGATGGCATGGCCGGTTGAGCTGGAAGCGGCGTCTTCTGCCGGCAGCGTTGGGCGGAAGCAGCTAAGTATCGATCGCAGCGATGAAGGCATGAGCGGCTCCAGTGAACGCCTGACACGCAGGCGCGTAAGCAGCCTACGCCGTGCTGGCACGCAATGAATCCTGCCGCGCGAAGTCGTGGTGCGACGGGCGAAGCGGCGCAGTGACGCCGTCAGAGGTACATGGGCGGCCGTGCGTGCCGCATCTTCATATCGTTTGCCGTATCTATTCGTTTAGCGCCCCGGTCGCTGGGGTGGCGTGACCGTTGTTCGGCGCGATGGTCGGAAGGCAGGGTAGCGTTCCGAGCGAATTAACAACCTTTGACGGAAGGCCGGTTTCATAAGACCTAACGTTGGATCCTATAAATAAAACTATAGGAGACCGCCACGGAAAGAGCGATTACCGCGTATTTCAATCAGCGCGCCAATCAACAATTCACAGAGCCGTATCGAGGCATTACCCGTAACGGGGATGACTTCGAGCGCGTCATCATTGGGCAAATCGCACGGGCCAGAAGCAGCATTGATGTGGCCGTGATGGGGCTAACGCTTCCGAACATTGCGCGCGCACTAGTGGACGCCAAGCAGCGCGGCGTGATGGTCAGAGTCGTGATGGACAACGACTACAACCGCAACTGGATCGATCTCTCGATTGACGAGGTCGCTGACTTGAGCGACGAAGAACAGGAGATTTGGGCCGAGATCGATACCCTGGTTGACGCCAACGGTGACGGCGAAATTTCGGACGAAGAGCGCGCGGCCCGCGATATGCCCACGCTGTTCGCGCAAGCGAACATTCCTGTGCTCGACGATACAGCGGACGGCAGCAAGGGCTCTGGCCTGATGCACCATAAATTTCTGGTGATTGATGGCGCAGTTGTGGTGAGCAGTTCGTCAAACTTCACCCACAGTGGGTTCTTTGGGGATGTCGGCTTACCTAACAGCAGGGGCAACGCTGAAAACCTCGTTGTTGTGAGGAGCGTCGAACTGGCGCAGTTGTATCAAGCGGAGTTCGCCAATTTGTGGGGCGATGGCCCAGGTGCCGTCGGGCGCAGCAAGTTCGGCGTGCGCAAACCTTATAGGGCGGCGCGCACGATCCACACTGCGGATGGCGCGATACAGGTTCAGTTCTCACCATTCTCAAAAACGCAGCCAGATGACGCGACATCATCAGGGCTGATTGCTAGAACGTTGTCTACTGCCTCCACCAGCATTGATATCGCGGCCTATGTGCTTACCGATGCATGGATTGCTGAAGCACTGCGACAAGCCTATACCAATCGAAATATCACCCTGCGCGGCGTAGTCGATCGAAGCTTCGTCTACAACGCGAGCAGCGCAACGCTCGATATGTGGGGCATCAAGCGATTCGATGCCAACTGCGTATTGAAGCCCCAGACCCACCCGTGGGAAAAGATTGCGACGCATGTCGGTTACTCCCGACTGCCGGAAGGTGACAAGCTGCACCACAAAATCGCCGTCATCGACAACCGCACCGTAATCACGGGTTCGCATAACTGGTCGGCATCGGCCAATCGAACCAATGACGAGAACCTGCTGGTGATCGATTCACCGACCGTGGCTGCGGAATTCAAACAAGAGATGGATCGATTGCACCAGAACATGGTGTATGGCCCCTCTTCATCCCTCATGAGTAGCGCTGCAAAAGAGCAGCAGCGTTGCCCGCTTGTTCGCTGATTCGATAGGTGATCCATGAAACATCAAATTCTGATGCGTTCGCGTCGGTGGTTGGCTGCAGCGGTATTGCAATTCCTGCTGGTATTCAATGTGCTGGCGGTTACGCCACCGCTTGAGCCTGGGGAGGTGCGAGTCATTACCTCTGGCGAGAGCATGAAGCCAGCGAACTCGATGTATCAAAAACAAGTAACCGGGATGCCACCAGGTCAGTCGCCCGCTGTAGGTGTTGATAAGTCAGTTAGTCGGCCGGGGTACGTGAAATTCGATGGCGTTGATATGGCCAAGCGAGAGCTGACGGAAGTTAAGGGCTTCGGGTATAAAGTCGACAAGAATGGGAATTGGGCAAAGGGACACGTATCAAGAAAGATGCGAGAGAAACTGAGAAATCAGGCAGAGCGACAATTGAAAGCGGCTAAAATTGCGGGAATGACTATTAAGTGGATTGTTCCTAGTCCGGAAATGAAAATCGCCATGGATGATGTTTTGAAATTCGAAATACCTGTTTCAGTTGTGCTGCCGAGTAAAGAGGTCGAGGATGCACTGAAGAAGGGAAGTGGGTCATCCGGATCATTTTGATTTGTGGGTTAATGCGTATGAAATTCCAAAACTACAGAGTAGAGTGCGTCTGGGATGACCGAGTGCAAAGCGCTGGAGAGTGCGCAAGCCAATTAAGGGATTTTGTTGGTGTTGTGCGCGAAATTTTGCCTGACTTTGTGTGGCATTATGTGGATAATAAGTCAAGGTTGTTTGAGTTTCCGAGTGATATATCGGAGATTAATAATAAGGTGATTTCTCCAGTAAACGGAGATCGAAAAGGTGTTCCTTTGGATAGGACTTACCCGGTGGGTTTTAGTGCGTTGCTTGTGAGTGCCAAGAGCAACTGCGCCGCGATCTCAGCCTCTTTGGGGAAACCTAGTGGTGGTCTATTTAATAACATAGAGGTTGATTTCCCCGACAAAGGCCCAATCGCCGAAGCGATCCTTAACGCTTCCACGCTTGAGCGACTGTTCGTCGCCACCGTGAAGTGCTGGAAGCCGGATTGGGCCTGGATCGACTACACCGATATCAACGACAAAGACCGTTCGATACCACCGGTGTATTGGTTTCTCTATGGCAACAAACCAAAGGAGAGCGTGCCTTCATTGCCGGAGCCTGCCGAGTTTCATGCCGTCGATTCGCTGGGCACGTACATCGTGACGACGCGCGAGTTGTACGACCGCACAATTCCTTCCCATCGAGACACAAGTGACGCCGTCAAGCAGCGGTTGCGGGATGCGAACTGGCTGCCGCCTCCCGTTGGCTGAAAGCGCGCATGTCACTCCCCTGCCACATGCCCGTGCTACCTAGTCGGGCCTAGACTACGGTTGCGCCGCCCATGCGCGGCGCCCTCGATCGACAGCATTGGCAGGAGCAACACACCATGAGCGAACGCGACGCAGCGCGGCAGGCACGCCTGCACGAAGACCTCCTCGATACGCTGGATGAGGAGCTGGAAATGGAGATCGACGATCGCCTGCTCGACGGTGAGGCCGGCATGAGCCAGGAGGCCCGCGACACGCGGCGCATGTACTTCCGCGAGCTGTTTCGCCTGCAGGGCGAACTCGTCAAGCTGCAGGACTGGGTGATCGAGACTGGCCACCGGCTCGTCGTCATCTTTGAGGGGCGCGATGCCGCCGGCAAGGGTGGCGCCATCAAACGCATCACGCAGCGGCTGAACCCGCGCGCTTGCCGCGTGGCCGCCCTGCCTGCGCCCACCAGCCGTGAACGCACGCAGTGGTATTTCCAGCGCTACGTGGCGCACCTGCCGGCCGCCGGCGAGATTGTGCTGTTCGACCGCAGTTGGTACAACCGCGCCGGCGTGGAACGCGTCATGGGCTTCTGCACCGACGAGGAATATGAAGAGTTCTTCCGCTCTGTGCCCGAGTTCGAAAAGATGCTCGTGCGCTCGGGCATCCAAATCCTCAAGTACTGGTTCTCGGTGACGGATGAAGAGCAGGAAGTGCGATTCCAGAGCCGTATTGACGATCCGCTCAAACAGTGGAAGCTCAGCCCGATGGATCTGGAAAGCCGCCGCCGTTGGGAAGACTACACACGCGCCAAGGAGGCGATGCTGGAGCGCTCGCATATCCCCGAGTCTCCATGGTGGGTGGTGCAGGCCGACGACAAGAAGCGCGCGCGCTTGAACTGCATCCACCATCTGCTGGCGCAGGTGCCCTACCAATCCGTGCCGCGTCCGGCGGTGGTGCTGCCCGAGCGTGTGCATCACGCGGAGTACATCCGTCACCCGGTGCCACCCGAGATGATCGTCCCGAACCTGTACTGATCGGCGCGAGAAGACGGTTTCGTGTCGAAACCGTGTCCGTTGATGGTTGGAAATTACACCGTTGCCCGAATCTCGAAGCCCGGCGGCACGGCTTCTTGTTCGCCCGGGGCGACCACCAGGTGCGCGACCTGCGCACTGTCCGGCCCCTCCCACATCCATTCGCGCATGCGCAGCACGTTCACTTCGGGCCCCGCCAAATAGGCTTCGACGGCCCCGTCGCTGCGGTTGCGCACCCAGCCACGCAGGCCGAGCAGGCGGGCACGGTCGACACAGGCCGCGCGGTAGCCCACGCCCTGCACTCGGCCCTGTACGGTGACGATCACTTGCGCAATGGCGGACATGGCAACCTCCCCGGCCAAATGGCTGGCGATGTGTTGGGCAAAACATGACAAGCCCGCTTTGTCGTATCTCTGTCACATTTCTGGAATGTGACGTTGTCAGACTTGTCACAGTGCGGCGGCATTGGATGTTACGCAAGGTAAACTAGGCGGCTTGCCGCCGGGTGCCAAGCAGCGTTTGCAAAAGCATGCTGCCCTGCCAATGACGCCACGTACCGCGCCACGCCCGACCCGCGCGATTTGACTCCGCGATTTCCATCCCGCGCCTTTGGGCTCGGTCTTCAGTCCCGGTATCCACAATGCAGCAGAACGACAACGAAACCACCATCCGGGGCCGCTTTGGAACCAACCTGAGCGTCAACTTCAGCAATCTGCTGACGGCGCCGCCCAACCGGTTTGACCTGGCGCTGCTGCCGATCATCCTGGCCGCCATCGTGCTCGTGGCCTATGCCGCCAAGCAGATGAACGTGCCCTACACGCCCGGCGAGACGCAACTGGACGTCAGCCTGGACGTGGCGCAACTGCCCTACTACCTGCTGCGCACCAGCATCCGCATGCTGCTGGCGCTCGGCGCGTCGCTGGCGTTCTCGTTTGCGTTTGCGGCCATTGCATCGAAGAACCGCACGGCCGAGAAGGTGATGGTGCCGGCGCTGGACATCCTGCAATCGATTCCGGTGCTGGGTTTCCTGTCGATTACCGTCACGGGCTTTATTGCGCTGTTCCCGGGCAATCTGGTGGGCGTGGAGTGCGCGGCTATTTTCGCCATCTTCACGTCGCAGGCGTGGAACATGGCGTTCTCGCTGTACCAGTCGTTTCGCACCATCCCGACCGACCTGGAAGAGGCGGCCACGGTGTTTCGCCTGTCCAAATGGCAGCGCTTCTGGCGCCTGGAAGTGCCGTTTGCCATGCCCGGGCTGCTGTGGAACATGATGATGTCGATGTCGGGCGGCTGGTTCTTCGTGGTGGCGTCGGAGGCGATTTCCGTGTCGGGCCACGACATCAAGCTGCCTGGCATCGGTTCGTACATCTCGCTGGCGATTCAGCAGCAGAACCTGCCGGCTATCGGCTGGGCCATCCTGGCCATGCTGATCGGCATTCTGCTGTACGACCAGTTGCTGTTCCGCCCGCTGATTGCCTGGGCAGACCGCTTCCGCTTCGATGCGATGTCCTCTGAGCGCGAGCCGCAATCGTGGCTGCTGGACCTGCTGCGCCGCTCCGAGTGGGTCAAGGCGCTGCTCGAGCGCACCGCTGCGCTGGCCGAGCGCACGCTCTCCTGGGGTGCCGAACGCACGCGACCCACGGCTGCCGGCGGCAACGGGTTCCTCCCGCGCTTCCCATGGTCGCACCGCGTGGCCGACGTGATCATCATCGTGGCCGCGCTGGCCGCCATGGCACACGTGCTGCAGTTCGTGCGCTCCGAGGTAGGTTGGGCCGAAGTGGGCCACGTGCTGTGGCTCGGTTTCCTGACCATGGTGCGCGTGATCCTGCTGATTGCGCTGGCTGCGCTGGTGTGGGTGCCGATCGGCATCCGCATCGGCCTGAACCCGAACGTGGCGCGCATCGCCCAGCCGGTGGCGCAGTTCCTGGCGGCGTTCCCGGCCAACCTGATGTTCCCGCTGGCGGTGATGCTCATCGCGCGCTTTGCGCTCAACCCCGAGATCTGGTTGAGCCCGCTGATGATTTTCGGCACGCAGTGGTACATCCTGTTCAACGTGATTGCCGGCGCGACGGGCATCCCGACCGAGTTGAAGCTGGCCGCGCGCAACTTCGGCCTGCGCGGCTGGCTGATGTGGAAGCGCTTCCTGATCCCCGCCGTGTTCCCCAACCTGCTCACGGGCCTGGTGACGGCCGCCGGCGGTTCGTGGAACGCCAGCATCGTCTCCGAATACGTCACGTGGGGCGACCGCACGCTGGTGGCCACGGGCCTGGGCAGCTACATCGCCGAGATGACAGCCAAGGGTGATTTCCCGCGCATTGCGCTGGGCATTGTGGTGATGAGCCTGTTCGTGGTTGGCTTCAACCGCTTGCTGTGGAACCGCCTGTACGACATAGCGCAAGAGCGCACCCGCCTCTAAGACGAACGCGACCTTATTTAGCAGAGAGCATCAACATGGCTACCACTGGCGAATCTGTCATCGAGCTGCGCGGCGTCTCGAAGATCTTCCGCACCGCAGACCACACCGACCGCGCCGTGCTCGAGGGCGTGGACATCAACCTGCGCCAGGGCGAGATTGTCGCCATGCTGGGCAAATCGGGGTCGGGCAAATCGACCTTGCTGCGCATCATGGCGGGCCTGGTGCGTGCTGACCGCGGCCAGGTGCTGTTCCGCGGCCGCGAGTACACCGGCCCGGTGCAGGGCATTGCGATGGTGTTCCAGTCGTTCGCGCTGTTCCCGTGGCTGACCGTGCAGCAGAACGTGGAGCTCGGCCTGGAAGCGCAAGGCGTGCCCAAGGCCGAGCGCGAAGAGCGCGCCGAAAAGGCCATCGACCTGATCGGCCTATCGGGCTTCAACAGCGCCCTGCCGCGCGAACTGTCGGGCGGCATGCGCCAGCGCGTGGGCATTGCGCGCGCACTGGTGACCGAGCCCGACCTGCTGCTGATGGACGAAGCGTTCTCCGCACTCGACGTGCTGACCGGCGAGAACCTGCGCGACGAAATGCTCGACCTGTGGGAAGACC
>Ga0209566_100774_pt1 | contig 17140 bp, 17 predicted proteins | sample Araplavi_mTSA_r2_2_FD_184287 | JGI IMG/M metagenome (GOLD analysis project Ga0209566, IMG submission 184287) | Arabidopsis root microbial communities from North Carolina, USA - plate scrape CL_Cvi_mTSA_r2 (SPAdes) (version 2) | ecosystem: Host-associated > Plants > Roots > Endosphere | place...
CCGGCGCGCGGAAGCTCGGCACCCCGAACCAGGCCGCGTGCCCGACGATCGAGAAATCGATCGGCTTGCCGAGCCCCATCCCGTTGGTCGCGACCGCATAGATCGCGTAGGCGATCACGAGCCCGACGAGGATCAGCAGGCGCTGCACCATGCCGCGCGAGAACACGGCGACGCCGCCGACGCACAGCACCGTGACGAGCGCCATCACCGATTCGAAGGTCGATGCGGACACGCCCTTGACCGCGATCGGCGCGAGGTTGAGCCCGATCACCGCGACCACCGCGCCGGTCACGACCGGCGGCATCAGCGTCTCGATCCAGCGCGTGCCGATCGCCTGCACCAGCGCGCCGAGCGCGACGTACACGACGCCGCACGCGACGATCCCGCCGAGCGCGACCGGGATGTTCGGGTTCGGGCCGCTGCCGCCGTAACCCGTCACCGCGATCACGAGGCCGATGAACGCGAAGCTCGAGCCGAGGTAGCTCGGCACGCGGCCGCCGACCAGCACGAAGAACAGCAGCGTGCCGATGCCCGACATGAAGATGCACAGGTTCGGGTCGAAGCCCATCAGCAGCGGCGCGAGCACGGTCGAGCCGAACATCGCGACGACGTGCTGCACGCCCATCGCGACCATCTGCGGCCACGGCAGGCGCTCGTCGGGGCCGACCACGCGCGATGCCGCGCCGGTCGATTGCACCCGCCAGCGCGGGAAGTAGGAATCGGACATGGGGAAAAGGGCTCCTGTCGGTCGGTCGCCGGCTGCGGAGGATGCGCCGGTCTGGAATCTGGCGCGAGTTTACGGAGCGGAAATGGGGCTGGCAAGCAGACCGACACGCGGGCCGAGGCGCGGCGCCGGCAGGCGCGGGGCGCGGCCGGGTGCAGGCGAAACGGGGCGCGATCGCGCCGCCCGGCTGCCGGGCGGCCGCGCATCGGGGGCGAGCGAGCGGGCCGCCGGCGGTCGACACCGGCCGCGACGCAAGCGTGCGCTCACATCGCGGCCGGCGCGGCGTGCATCAGGGGTTGATGTACTGGAACAGCGACAGGTTCTGCAGCTGCGCGTAAGCCTTCTGCGAGCCCGTCAGCGCGTTCTGCATCTGCAGGAACTGGCTGATCGTCGACACCATGTTGGTGCTCGTCAGGTCGGACAGGTTGCTGGTGACCTGCAGCGTGTTGGTCTGGTTCACGGTCTGCATCGCCTTGATTTCCTGCTCGCGGCCGCCGACCGACGCCTGCACGGTGAGAACGTTCGTCATCATGTTGTTCAGCTTCGTCGTGCCGGTGGTCATCGCGTTCGCGAGCGAGGCCGCGGCGGACGTGTTGCTGCTGATCGGCACCTTCAGCGCGGCGATCATCGAGTCGAGCGCCGCGAACACGTCGGTGCCGGCCTTCGGCGCGGGCGTGACGGTGAACGTGTCGCCGGACGCCGGTGTTCCCGACACCGGCACCGACAGGCCGTTGCCGAGCGCGATCCCGGCGCCGGCCGAATACGGCTGCGCGGCGGTCGTGGTCGGCGGCACCACGGTGTTGTCGGTGACCGTATAGGTCGGTGCGGCGGCCGTGCCGCCGAACGTGATCGTGAACTGGTGCGTGTTGGTCGCGGCCGACGGGCTCGTGATCGACACCGCGCCGATCGTGCCCGTGCCCGTGTTGCCCGCGCCGGCGAACGGCACCGGCTGGCTGCCGAGCATCGGCACCGACAGGAACACGTTCGCGCCGTTGTCGCCCTGCGAGATCGCGCGCGTATCGGCGATCTGCACCTGCCGCGTGCCCGTGTCGCCGCTGTAGGTCACGCCGCCGCCCGGCGCGTTCGAGAACGGCGCCGTGGTCGACTGGAAGCCCGAAAACAGGTAGTTGCCCGAGCCGTCGGTCGAGTTCGCGAGCGTCAGCAACTGGTCGCGATAGCCCTGCAGCTGCGTCGCTTGCGCCGCGCGGTCGCTGTCGGACAGCGAGCCGTCGCCGGCCTGGATCACGACCGTATGGATGTTGTTCAGCAGGTTGTTGACGCTGATGAGCGTCTGGTCTTCCTTCTGCAGCGACGACAGCGCGGCGTTCTGGTTCGACGCATACTGCGACAGCGTCGCCGACGTCATCGACAGCTGCACCGCCTGCGCGGCGCCGAGCGGGTTGTCGGCAGGCGTCGAGAGGCTCACGCCGCTCGAGATCTGCTGGTACAGCTGCGAGAGCTGCGCCTGCTGATCGTTCATCTGCGCGACGTTCATCTGGTAGAACTGCGTGGTGGAAATCCGCATCGCATCGATCCCCGAAATCAGTTGAACAGGCCGAGCACGGTCTGGAACAGCGTCGACGCGGTCTGGATCACCTTCGCGTTCGCCTGGTAGAGCTGCTGGTACTGCATCAGGTTGGCCGCCTCTTCGTTCTGGTTCACGCCCGACACCGACTGCTGCGCCTGCGTGATCTGGCCGATCAGCGAAGTCTGCGCGGCGCTCGACGACTTCAGCTGGCTCGTCGTGTTGCCGATGCCGTTCACGTAGCTCGCGTACGCGCCCGTCAGCGTGGTCGAGCCGTTGCCGAACGATTTCGCGCTGACGAGCTTCGACAGCGCAAGTGCGTTGCTGCCGTCGTTCGTGCCGCCCGTGTTCGGCGCGACCGTGAACGTGTCGCCGGCCGTGGGCGCGCCCGACACCGTGACCGTGACGCCGGCCGTCAGCGTGATCGGCGTGCCGGACTGGTACGGCTGCGCCGCGCTGGTCGTCGGCGGCACGGCCGTGTTGTCGGTGACCGTGTAGGTCGGGCTGGCGGTCGTGCCGCCCATCGTGATCGTGTAGTTGTGCGGGTTGGCCGCGGCCGTCGCGCTGGTGACCGACAGCCCGCCGATCGTGCCGGTGCCCGTGTTCGTCTTGGTAGCCGATGGCACGTACGGCGACGCCGCCGCGATCGCGGAGCCGTTCGACGTCGCGAGGCCGAAGCCGTTCAGCGCGCCGCGCGTCGGCTGCACGGTGAACTTGTCGCCGGCGTTCATCGCGCCGGACGAGAACGAGAAATTCAGCCCGCCGATCGAGGCCGGCATGCTGGCCGACTGGCCGACCACCGCGCCGCTCGCGCGGTCGGTCAGCGTGTAGTTCGTGCCGTCGTACGACAGCGTGTAGTCGCTCGTGGTCGGCTGCGACGCGTTCGCGAACGACACGGACAGCGCCGCGTTGCCGGTATTGCCCTGGTTCGCGTACGTGATCGGCGTGCCGGTCGTGAACAGGTTGCCGCCGACGTTGCCCGACAGGTCGATGCCGAGCGCGTTCTGCGCGTTGACCTGCGCGGCGAAGCTGGTCGCGATCGCGCCGAGCTGCGCTTCGGCCGGGTCGAGCGTCTGACTGCGGAACGCGAGCAGGCCGCCGAGCGTGCCGCCCGACAGCGACGCGTCGGACAGCGCCTGGTTCGGCCCCTGCGGGTTCGCGCCGGCGATGCCCTGCGACACGACGGTCAGCTCGCTCGGATCGGACGGCGACGTGACGGCCGCGAGCTGGTAGCTCTTGTTCGCGACGACGAGCGGCGTGCCGCCCGCGAGAAACACGCTGTAGCCGTCGCCGTTGCGCACGACCTGCACGCCCGCGAGGTTCGACAGGTTCGACACCGCGAGGTCGCGCTGGTCCATCAGCTGGTTCGGCGGCTGGCCCTGGCTGCTCGCGGACGCGATCTGCTGGTTCAGCTGCGCGATCTGCGCGGTGTACGCGTTGATCTGCGTCACGGTGCTCGTGAGCTGCGTGTTCACGCTCTGGCGCAGCGCGTCGTACTGCTGGCCGGCCGCCGTGATCTGGTTCGCGAGCGTCTGCGCATTGCTCATCGCGGTCTGCCGCACCGACGCGTCGGACGCGCTGTTCGCGACGTTCTGCATCCCGGTGAAGTAGTTCGTGATCGCGGTCGAGATGCCGGACGTCGGGCTGCCGATGTAGTTGTTCAGCTGCGTGACGAGCGAATACCACGTCGACAGCGCGCCGCTCTGCGTCTGCGCACCGTTCAGCTGGTCGCTCAGGTACTGGCTGTACTGCCGCTGCACGGTGACGGTGTTCACGCCCTGCGGCATGTAACCGCTGCTCGTGTACTGGCCGCTTGCCTCGGCATAGACGGGGCGTTCGACCGAATAACCCGGCGTCGCCGCGTTGCTGATGTTCTGGCCGGTCGTCGTGAGGCCCCAGAGCGCGGCATTCAGGCCGCTGACGCCGAGGTTCATGAGTGTGTTGGACATGCGCGATCCTGATGAGCCGGCCGCGCTGCGGCCGCCGGGTTGCGTGACTCCCGGTATAACGGCCGCGGATCGAAAAAATTGAGGAAAAAATGCACGCGCGACGCGCGCTCGCGCGTGGCGGGTCGAAACGCCCGGCGGCCCGGGCCGGCGGCGGTGCGCGGGCGGCCTCGGGCGGCCCCGGGCGGGGCCGGCCGCCGCGGGCGCGTCAGGCCCGCGCGAGCGAGCGGCGCTTCATCTCGAGCTGCGTGATCAGCCGCTGCAGCGTGTTCTCCGCGCTGCCCGGCAGCGACATGTAGCGGAAGCCGAGCTGGTAGCGCCGCGACCCGTTCGGCATCTGCGTCGAACGCTGCGACACGAGCTGCAGGTCGAGCGACAGCTTGCCGTGGCCGGTCAGCTCGAGCTCGACGTCGGGCAGCAGCGTGCCGACCTCGAGCGCCTCGACGCGTTCGTCGGCCGTGCGCAGCCCCACGCCGCCGAGCGACAGGTTGTGCACCTCGAACAGGAAGCTCTCGCCGTCCGGCAGCTTGCCGCGGCACACGTACGGATCGACGACCGGCGCATCGACGCGGAAATACTCGCGGCGCTGGATGCACATCAGGACTTCGGGGAAATCGGCGACGAACGCGGGCAGCCCCTCGTAGCGCGTCTCGCGCGGCGTGCCCGTGGAGAATTCGACGCGCACGCCCTCCGGCGCGGCCGCGAACGTGCAGTGCGACGCGCCCAGGATGCCGGCGTTCTGCTCGGACAGCGCGCCCCAGTCGAACGTGAACGTCCGCGCGCCGACATCCACCTCGAGCAGGCGCGTGACGAGCTGGCCGCCCGGATACTGGACGGTCAGGAAATCGCCGCGATTGACGAGGTTGCGCAGCTGCACGCCGATTTCCAGCGGATTGCGGCGGGCATAGTCGGGCCCGGAGTGGCCTGCATCCAGGCTGGGGTCCGTCGACGTTTCGATATTCATGGCTAGCCGGTCTTTCTTGTCATGGGCGCCCGGGCAACCGGTGCGCGATAAAACCGGGCCAGAACGGGGGCCCGGTCGCAGGTCTCTCACACTTAGCGGCAGTGCTGACCGAAAGTTTAGATCGAAACGGGGATTTTTTTCGCGCAAACGTTGAAACCGCGCGCGGCGGGCTGCCGGGCGCGGTCCGAAAGGGGCAACGGCGCGGGCCGACGGGCCGTCAGCCGATCTGCTGCATGATCGAGATCAGCTTCTTCGCGTAGTTCGGGTCGGTCGCGTAGCCGGCCTTCTGCATCCCGTGCGCGAAGCCTTCGACGCTGCGGCTCGCGCTCAGCACGCCCGAGTAGCGCGGATTGTTCTTCAGCAGGGTCGCGTAATCGGTCATCGCGTGCTCGTACGAGTCGTACGCGCGGAACTTCGCGACCACGCGGCGCGGCGTGCCGTTCACGTATTCCGTCGTCAGCGCCGACACCGTGCGGCCGGTCCAGCCCTTGGTCGCCTTGATGCCGAACACGTTGTAGCTGGTCGAGCCGTCGCTCGCGCGGATCTCGCGCTTGCCCCAGCCCGACTCGAGCGCGGCCTGGCCGACGATGAAGCGCGCCGGGATGCCGGTCGACGCGCTGGCCGCCTGCGCGGGGCCCGCGAGCCGGTCGACGAACGCGTCGGCGTCCTGCACGCCGCTCGCGCCCTTCAGCGGCGGCGTCAGCGCGCTGCCGGCCGAGTAGCCGCGCGTGCCGGCGAGCCCGCCGTTGTTCGCCGCGTTCGCGTAGGCCTTCGCCATCGCGTTCATCGCGGCGAGGCCGCCTTCGTTACCCGACGTGCCGAGGCCGCCCGCGCCCAGGCCGGCCGCGCCGACGTCGGCCGCCGTGTCGCTGCCCGCGCCCTGCCCCGCATTGCGCAGCAGCTGCTTCATCAGCGCGTCGGCGACGCCGATCCCGCGCGTCGACATCTGCTGCGCGAGCTGCTGGTCGAGCATCGACGTGTACAGCTTGGACGTATGCGAATCGAACAGCCCGCCGTCCGGCGATGCGTCGCGCATGCTCTTGAGCATCATCTGCGTGAACATCGCGTCGAACTGGCCGGCGACCGCCTTCGCGCCGGCCTGCGGCGACTGTTTGGCCTGCGCGCGCAGCGCGTCGAAACCCTGCACGTCGAGCGCGAAGCGCTGCGTGAGGTCGTTCGCGTTCGGAAGAGAGGCTGCCATTTAGATGATCTCCAGGTCGGCGCGCAGCGCGCCGGCGGCCTTCATCGCCTGCAGGATCGACATCAGGTCCGCGGGCGTCGCGCCGAGCGTGTTCAGCGCCTTCACGACGTCGGCGAGATTCGCGCCGGCCGTCACCATCTTCAGCGCGCCGTTGTCCTGCTTGAGCTGGATCTGCGACTGCTGCGCCACCACCGTCTGCCCGTTCGAGAACGGCCCCGGCTGCGACACCACCGGCTGCGTGTTGACCACGACCGACAGGTTGCCGTGCGCAACCGCGCAGCTCTGCAGCGTGACCATCTGGTTCATCACGATCGAGCCGGTGCGCGCGTTCAGGATCACCTTCGCCGCCGCCTTGTCCGGGCTCACGTCGAGGTTCTGCAGCCGCGCCATGAACGCGACCTGCTGCGCCGAATCGGCCGGCGCGGCGAGCTGGATCGTGCGGCCGTCGAGCGCCGTCGCGGTGCCCGGGCCGAAGCTCGAATTGACCGCGGACACGATCCGCTGCGCGGTGCCGTAGTCCATGTCGTTCAGTTGCAGCTGCAGCACGCCGTTCATCTGCGCGATCGCGTTCGGCACCGCACGCTCGACGATCGCGCCGCCGACGATCCGGCCGGCCGCGAGCTGGTTCACCTGCACGCGGCTGCCGTTCGCGCTCGCGCCCGCGCCGCCGACCGCCATGTTGCCCTGCGCGAGCGCATAGACCTGGCCGTCCGCGCCCTTCAGCGGCGTGAGCAGCAGCGTGCCGCCGCGCAGGCTCTTCGCGTTGCCGAGCGACGACACGGTGACGTCAAGCGCCTCGCCCGGCCGCGCGAACGGCGGCAGCGTGGCGGTCACCATCACGGCCGCGACGTTCTTCAGCTGCATGTTGCTCAGCGACGACGGGCCGCCGTTGGCCGAACCGTTGTTGATCGAGATGCCGAGGTTCGCGAGCATGTTCGCGAGCGTCTGCGTCGTGAACGGCGTCTGCATCGTCTGGTCGCCCGTGCCGTCGAGACCGACGACGAGGCCATAGCCGATCAGCGGGTTGTCGCGCACGCCCTGGATCTGCGCGAGATCCTTCAGGCGTTCCGCGTGCGCGGGCGCCGCGCCGAGCACGCACGCCGCGGCCACCGCCGCGAACACGAGGGCGAGCCGCGCGGCGCCATGCGCGCGGGCCGACAGCCGGTCGAACAGGGTCTTCTGCATCGTCATCACCACGGCGCGATGTTGAGGAAGAAGCGCTGCAGCCAGCCCATCGTCTCGGCTTCGTTGATGTAGCCCTTCGACGAGTATTCGATCTTCGCGTCGGCGACCTGCGTCGAGTAGACCGAGTTCGCGCCCGAGATCGTGTTCGGGTTCACGACGCCCGAGAAGCGCACGAATTCGTTGCCCTGGTTGATCAGCATCTGCTTCTCGCCGCTGACCACCAGGTTGCCGTTCGGCAGCACGTTGGTGACGGTCACCGTGATCGTGCCGTTGAACGTGTTCGCCGCGCTCGCGCCGCCGGTCGCCGCGAACTTGTTGTTGCCGGCGGCCGACAGGTTCGCCTTCGCGAACAGCCCGCCGAGGAAGCCGGCCGTCGGCACGTTGAAGTCGGTGTTGCCCTGCCGGTTCGTGTTCGCGCCCGACGACTTGGTCGCGTTGATGTTCTCCGCGATCATGATCGTCAGGATGTCGCCGACGTTGCGCGGCCGCTGATCCTCGAAGAGCGGCCGCCCCGCGTAGCCGGGGTTGTAGATCGAGCCGGGCGCCTGCATCGACATCGGCATCGGCGGCTGCGCCGTCATCGGCTGCTGGATGATCGGATCGCGCGGAATCTGCGCGCAACCGGCGGCGAGCGCCGCCACCGCGACCGCGCATGCGGCGCGGACGGTGGCTGACGGGAGGAGGCGAACCTGCTTCATGGCGACGACGGGACTTTCCGGTTAGCTCTTCATCTGCGTGACGGTCTGCAGCATCTGGTCGGACGTCGTCACGGCCTTGCTGTTGATCTCGTAGGCACGCTGCGTCTGGATCATGTTGACGAGCTCCTGCACGACGTTCACGTTCGACGCTTCGACGTAGTTCTGGTTGAGCACGCCCGCGCCGTTCAGGCCCGGCTGCGACACGTTCGGCGCGCCCGACGACGTGGTTTCGGAGAACAGGTTCTCGCCGCGCGCCTCGAGGCCGGCCGGGTTGATGAAGGTCGCGATCTGCAGCGAGCCGATCTGCACCGAGTTGGTCGAGCCCGCCTGCGTGACCGACACGACGCCGTCCTTGCCGATCGTCAGCGACGTCGCGTTCTGCGGGATCGTGATCGCCGGCAGGATCTGGTAGCCGCTCGACGTGACGAGCTGGCCCTGCGCGTTGGTCTGGAACGAGCCGTCGCGCGTGTACGCGTTCGTGCCGTCCGGCATCAGCACCTGGAAGAAGCCCGCGCCGTTGATCGCGACGTCCTTCGAGTTGCCGGTCTGCGTGAGGCCGCCCTGCGTGTACAGGCGCTCGGTCGCGACCTGCTGCACGCCGGTGCCGAGCTGCAGGCCCGACGGCAGCTCGGTCTGCTGCGTCGAGTTCGCGCCCGGCTGGCGGATGGTCTGGTACAGCAGATCCTCGAACACCGCGCGCGACGCCTTGAAGCCGTTCGTGCTGGTGTTCGCGAGGTTGTTCGAAATCACGTCCATCTGCGCCTGCTGCGCATTCATGCCGGTGGCGGCGATGTAGAGCGAACGGTTCACTTGTCGATTCTCCTGCGTAAGCTGGCGCGGGCGCTCAGCTGAAGTTGAGCAGCTGGTTCGCCGACTGCTCGTTCTGGTCGGCCGTCTGGATCAGCTTCGACTGAAGCTGGAACGCGCGCGCGTTGTCGATCATCGCGACCATCGCGGACACCGGGTTGACGTTGCTGCCCTCGAGCGAATTCGGCGTGACGACCACGTTCGGGTCGGCGTCGGCCGGATTGCCGTCGGCGGTGCGGAACAACCCGTCGTTGCCGCGCGTGAGCGTGGCCGGATCGGGATTGACGAGCTTCATCTGGTCGACGATCGCGACCGCCGTCGGCGGGTCGCCCGGCATCAGCGCGGACACCGTGCCGTCCTTGCCGATCGTCACTTCCGCGTTCGGCGGCACCGAGATCGGGCCGCCGTTGCCGACCACCGGCAGGTTGCTCGCGGTGACGAGCTGGCCGTTCTCGTCGACGTGCAGGTTGCCGGCGCGCGTGTACGCCTCGCTGCCGTCGGCCGCCTGCACCGCCAGCCAGCCGGCGCCCTGCACGGCGACGTCGAGCGGGTTGCCGGTGCGCGTGATCGGACCCGGCGCGTAATCGGCGCCGGGCGTCGACGCGAGCACGTAGGTGCGCGTCGTCGTCGGGTCGATGTTGCTGCCGTCGCCGAAATTCATCGGCACCGCGCGATACGTCGCGAGCTGCGCGCGAAAGCCCGTCGTCGACGCGTTCGCGAGGTTGTTCGCGACGATCGCCTGCTGGTCGAGCGACTGCGACGCGCCCGTCATCGCCGTGTAGATCAGTCGGTCCATGGCTGCCCGTTATCCGCGCTTACAGGTTGATGAGCGTCTGGTCGACGGTCTGCTGCGTCTTGATCGTCTGCGCGTTCGCCTGGTAGTTGCGCTGCGCGGTGATCAGGTTGACGAGCTGCGACGTGAGGTCGACGTTCGAGCTCTCGAGCGCGCTGCCCTGCAGCGTGCCGTGGTTCGTGCTGCCCGGCGCCGAGATCTGCGGCACGCCCGACGCGGAGCTTTCCACGTACTGGTTGCCGCCGAGGTTCACCAGCCCGTTCGGGTTGTTGAAGTTCGCGAGCGCGATCTGGCCGAGCACGGCGGTCTGGCCGTTCGAGTAGTTGCCGGTCAGCTTGCCGTCGGTGCCGATCGTGTAGGTCGTCAGCGTGCCGCTCGCGAAGCCGTCCTGCGCGAGGTTGTTCACGCCGTCCTTGCCGCCGTACTGCGTCGTGCCGGTCAGGTCGAGCGTGAGGTTCTGCGGCGTCGCCGAACCGTCGGTGTTCGGCACCGTGAACTGGAACTGGCCGAGCGACGTGGTCGGCGTGGCCGGCGTGCCCGTCGTCGTGCTCTGGATCGCGCCCGACGAGTCGAACGTGACCGTGCCGAGGTCGTTCGTCGCGCCGCCCTGCACGCCCGCGTACGCTTCCCACGTGCCGGCCGCCGACTTCACGAAATACATGTTGACCGCTTGCGAGCCGCCGAGCGAGTCGTAAACCTGGATCGACGTCGAGTAGTTGTACGTCGTGTTGTCGGTCGCGCTGAACGGCTTCTTGGTCGGCACCGTGTCCTGCGAGTTCAGGTTGAACTGCGCGGAGATCTTGGTCGTCGCGGTCGGCGCGAGGTTGGTCGTCGGCGCCTGCAGCGGCACGGTCTGCGCGGTGTTGATCACGCCGCCCGTGTTGGCTGCGTAGCCCATCAGGTTGCGGCCCTGCGAGTCGATGATGAAGCCGTTCTTGTCGCGCTGGAACGTGCCGTCGCGCGAGTACGTCGTCACGCCGTTGTTCGACATCTGGAAGAAGCCGTTGCCGTTGATCGCGACGTTGAGCGACGAGTTCGTCGTGGTGATCCCGCCCTGGCCGAAGTTCTGCTCGACCGAGTTCAGCCGCGTCCCGATGCCGATCTGCGTGTTGGTCGACGTCGCGACCGAGTTCGCGTACATGTCGGCGAACTGCGCGGTGCTCGACTTGAAGCCGACCGTGTTCGCGTTGGCGATGTTGTTGCCGATCACGTCGAGCGCGTTCGATGCACCCGAGAGGCCGCTCAGACCCTGTTGATAACCCATTTCGGTCTCCGTTTCGAGAATGCTCGATCAGTATCAGTTGGAGGTGGTGCCGCCGGACGAGGGCGACGACGATGCGGTATTCGGGAAGATCGACGCGACCTGGGTCAGCCCCACCGTCGTGCCGTTCGACAGCACGAGCCCCGCCGTGCCGTCCGCCTGCTTGATCACGCTCTGCACCGTCGAGGCCGCGAGCGTCGTGGCCGGCTGCGGCGTGCCGTTGCTGTCGGTGTACGACGCGCTGACGGTGTACTTGCCGTCGGGCAGTGCATTGCCCGCCGAGTCGGTCGGCGTCCAGTTGAACGGCACGGTGCCGGCCGACTGCGCGCCCGCCTTGATCGTGTTCACCACGGTGCCCGCCGCGTTCTTCACGGTGATCGTCAGGTTCGACACCGAGCTCGACAGCGACACGCCGAACGGCGACGCCGCGCCGCCCTTCACCGCGACCGCGTTGCCCGGCGCGAGCACGTTCGTGCCGATCAGCAGCGCGGCCTGCGTCTGCTGGCCGGCCGTGAGCTGCGACGACAGCGACGTGAGCGACGTATTCAGCTGCGCGATGCCGCTCACCGTGTTGATCTGCGCGAGCTGCGACGTCATCTGCGAACTGTCGACCGGGCTGGTCGGGTCCTGGTTCTGCAGCTGCGTGACGAGCAGCTTCAGGAACGTCGCCTGCAGGTCGCTCGCCGACGTGCCGTTGGTCGACGACACGTTGTTGGTGTTCATCGTGTCGGTCGGCAGGGTCGACACGTTCGTGCCGTTGCTGCCGATCGTCGTGCTGGAGGAAGTCATCCTGGGTGGCCTTCTGTCTGGACTTTCGGAACTGTCGGGTCTGTAAGGTCGGTCGGCGCGCGGCTTACGAGCCGATCGTCAGCGTCTTGAGCATCAGCGTCTTCGCGGTGTTCAGCGTCTCGACGTTGGCCTGGTACGAGCGCGACGCCGAGATCATGTTCACCATCTCCTGCACCGGGTCGACGTTCGGCATCTGCACGTAGCCGTTCGCGTCGGCGGCCGGGTTCGACGGGTCGTAGGTCGACTTCATCGGCGACGGGTCGTCCATCACCTTCGTCACGCGCACGCCGCCCACGCCCTGGCCGGACGCGGTGCGCGCGCCGCCGATCGGGTCGGTCGCGAACACGACCTGCTTGGCCTTGTACGGCTTTCCGTCGGGGCCGGTCGCGCTGTCGGCGTTCGCGAGGTTCGACGCGGTGACGTTCAGGCGCTGCGACTGCGCGGACAGCGCCGAGCCGGCGACGCCGAAGATGTTCATCAACGAAGGCATGGAAGCTCCTTTTGCTCGGATTCGGAGGCGGTGCGCGCCGTCACTGGTTCGTCGTGATCGCGGCGATCATCGCCTTGATCTGCTGGGTCATCACGGTCATCCCGGTCTGGTAGTGCAGCGCGTTGTTCGCGAACTGCACGCGCTCGACGTCGAGATCGACCGTGTTGCCGTCAAGCGACGGCTGCAGCGGCATCCGGTACTGCGCGCGGCCGTAGTCGTCCGCCGGGCCGCCCGTCGGGATCAGCTTCGCGGTGCCGGCCATGTGGCCCGCCGCCGTCGACACCATCGACATGCCGCTCGTCACGCCGGCCGGCTGCGTCATCGGCAGTTGCGCGGCGTTGCTCGGCGCGAGGCCGCCATTGGCCTGCTTCAGCGAGCGCGCGAGCGTCGACGCGAAATCGACGTCGCGGGCCTGGTAGCCGGGCGTGTCGGAGTTCGCGATGTTCGACGACAGCAGTTCCTGCCGGTAGGCGCGCACGTCGAGCGCCTGTCGGCCGAACGCGAATTCCGCATCGAGTTTGTCCAGCATGTGTGCGTCTCTCCGTATGAAGCGCTGCACGCCCCTCGCGCCGGATGGCGACCCGAGAGGCTTTTTTCCATGACAGCGATGGTAGGCGCCGGACGCAACCGGCAATCGGGCGAATAACGCGGCAAAGGCCCCCTCTATTCATCGTTTGCGCGACGGCCCCGCTCCCTAGAATGCGAAGCGGAGCAACGGATCGGGGATCGGGCGATGACTGGCAGCGCACTTCGCGGAAGGAACGGGCGGCTCATGCACGTCCGCGTGCGTTTGCGCTCGCCGCGGCGCTGTGGATCGCCGCCGCGCACGCGGACGACGGGATGATCGTGATTCCCGGGCGCGGCGAGACGGCCGAAACCGCGCTCGCGCACGCCAATGCGGCAAGCGGCGGACAGTTCGGCGGGAATGCGGCGATGGCGCCGGGTGCGGGCCTCGCACCGGACGCGGGTCGTGCGGCGAGCGGCACGGGTGCCGCCGGCACCGGCTACGCGCCGCAACCGGCCGGCACGATGGTCGTGACGACCGTCCCGCCGCCGGCTGCTGCTGCGGCACCGGCGCCCCGCCCCACCTACGCAGCCGCCCGCGCGAACGCCGGATACGGCGCGCCGCGCGCCGCCGATCCGACTGCGATCGCGACGGTCGTCGCCGGCACGGCCGAACCCGCGTCGAATCCCGTACGGCCGGCCCCGCAGCCGGCCTTCGCCGCACGCATGGCGGCCGCCCGCGCCGCGTCGGCGTTGCCGGCGCCGCGCGCGACGCCGGGTTCCGCCAACGCGACCCCGGCGGCCAATGCAGCCAATGCCGCCCAGCCCGCGACGCCGCCCGGCCAGCAGGATCCCGAGTCGATCCGCCGCGCGGCTCTCGCGTTCCTGCAGCAGCAGATCGCGGGCCTGCCCGGCAAGACCACCGCGACGGTCACGACCGCGTTTCCGCGCGGGCTCGCCGCGTGCACGACGCTCGAGCCGTTCATGCCGACCGGCGCGCGCCTGTGGGGCCGCACGACGGTCGGCGTGCGCTGCGCGGGCGAGCGGCCGTGGACCGTCTACCTGCAGGCGAAAGTGACCGTGCAGGCCACCTATTACGTCGCCGCGCGCCAGATCGCGCCCGGCGAGCCGCTCTCCGCGGCCGACCTGGTCGCCCGCGACGGCGACCTGACGGTGCTGCCGCTCGCGGTGATCACCGATCCGGCGCAGGCGATCGGCTCGACCGCGCTCGCGCGCATCTCGGCCGGGCTGCCGCTGCGGCAGGACCTGCTCAAGAGCGCGGCGTCGGTGTCGGCCGGCCAGACGGTGCGGGTCGTCGCGGCCGGGCCCGGTTTCACGATTTCGGCCGAGGGCAGCGCGCTGGCGAATGCCGCGCCCGGCCAGTCGGTCAGGGTGCGGATGGCGGCGGGCCAGATCGTCACGGCGATCGTCAAGGACGCCGGCACCGTGGAGATTCCGCTGTAGGAACGGATCCAGCGGCAAGAATGTAAAGAATTGTTTATTCGGAGCATTTCGGGCTCGCGATGCTAAAGTTCGGGCCGACCCGGCCGTTATCTGGGTCAAACCGAACAGGAAACCCATCGTGAAGATCGATTCCACTCCGAACCCGAGCCCCCTGGCGCCGACCGGCAACGGCGCGACCCGTGCGCCATCCGGCACGGCCTCGTCTTCGTCCGCGCAGGCGGCCGACGCAGGGTCGACCGGCGGCGACACGACCGTGAACCTGTCGGGTCTGTCCGGCCAGTTGCGTTCGGTATCCGCGTCCGGCAACGCCGATATCGACACGGGCCTCGTCCAGTCGATCAAGGACGCGCTGAACAACGGCACGTTGACGATCGATGCGAACAAGATCGCCGACGGCGTATTGAATACCGCCCGCGAGCTGCTGCAGCAGCAGCGCCCGGGCAACTGAAGCCGGCCTCGCGGCCGGTCCCCCGGTCTCCCGGTTTGCCGGCGCGCCCAACCCGCGCCGGCGCGACGAGCATGACGCGATGAGAGAAGAGCTGCTGGCCACGGTCAACGACGAACACGCGACGGTCGAGGCGTTCGCGTCCCTGCTCGCCTACGAGGAAAAGGCACTGACGATGGCCCAGCCGCTCGAGATGCTGCCCGGGATCGTCGAGAAGAAGAGCGAGCTGATCGACCGGCTCGCGCAGCTCGAACGCACGCGCGACACCCAGCTTTCCGCGCTCGGCTTTCCGGCCGGCAAGAAGGGGATGGACCAGGCCGCCGAGCGCGATGCGCGCCTCGCCGGCCGCTGGCAGCTGCTGCAACAGGCCGCCGAACGCGCGCGCCAGGCCAATGCGAACAACGGGATGCTGATCCGGATCCGGATGGACTACAACGAGCGCGCGCTCGCGGTACTGCGCTCGGCGCCCGCGCCGGCCGGCGTCTATGGCCCCGACGGGCGCGTATCGGCGCTCATGCGCTGAAGCACCGACTGACCGGCAGCGGCGCCGCTGCCTTCCCTGCCGCACCTCGTAGCAGCTCGTAGTACCTCGCAGCAAGCACCTCGCCGCCATTCGCGGCCTCCCGCATTTCGACAGACCGGGCTCGAACCCGGCACTCACGGTCCCTTCCGATACACGGCTGCGCAACCGCGCCGCCGTCCCGTCACAACAATCAGAAGAGGGCCGCATGCCATATTTCCGCATTCCGTTTTCGTACCGCAGCGCCGCCGTTTCCGCCGTCGCGGCGCTGGGCACCGCATTGACGCTTTCCGCCGCGCAGGCCGCCGGCGCCGCGCCGCTGCCCGTGCCGACGGGCGACATGTCGCTGTCGCCGGCCGGCCCCGACATCCTGCCGCCGGCCGCCCCCGGTACGCCCGGCGCGACGCCGCGCGCGTCGCGCCGCGGGTCCGACACCTACACGTACCTGCGCTGCTGGTACCGGATCGACGCGGATCCGCTGAAGCCGGCCGCGACCTACGAATGGGCGCGCGACCCCGCCGGCGGCGACTGGTATCGGGTGTCCGGCTACTGGTGGGCGGACGGCATCACGCAGTGGAAGAACATGTTCTACAGCACGACGACGCAGGACACGCTCGCCGACGTGTGCCGCAAGACGCTGGCCGCGAAAGGTATCCGGTCCGACCTCGTGCAGGCGGTCGCGGCGAACAACGCGCTGTCGTTCAACTACACGGTGTGGACCGTCGACGCCGCGCAACAGGACGCACGCGTCAACAAGCTGATCGTGTTCGGCGACAGCCTGTCCGACACGCAGAACATGTTCAACGCGAGCCAGTGGAAGCTGCCGAACGGCACGAGCTGGCAGGCGGGACGCTTCAGCAACGGCCCGGTGTGGGCCGAATATCTCGCGAACGCGCTGCGGCTGCCGTTCTACAACTGGGCGATCGGCGGCGCGGCGACCGACCAGTACCTCGTCGTGCCGGGCCTCGTGCAGCAGATCGACTCGTGGCGCGAATACATGGATCGCGCACCGGACTACCGGCCCGCCAACACGCTGTTCGCGGTGTTTGCGGGCGGCAACGACCTGGTGAACTACGGGCGCTCGCCCGAGCAGGCGGCGAATGCGGTGCGCGACAGCCTCGAGCGGCTCGCCGCGGCCGGCGCGACGCGGATCATGCTCGTCACGCTGCCGGACGTGTCGCGCGCACCGGTGTTCGCGACGCGCACCGACACGGCGAGCGTCGCCGCGCAGGTGAAGGACTACAACCGGCGCCTCGCCGACGCGGCCGCCGCGCTGCGCGCCCGTTACGGCGCGACGCTGCGGCTCGAGGTGTTCGACGCGTACGCGCTGTTCGACGACCTGCTGAGCCATCCGGCCCAATACGGCTTCGACGACGCGAAGCGCGCGTGCCTCGACATCCCGAAACCGACGTCGCTCACCTACCTGAGCGCGCAGACGCCGCGTGCGGACTGCCGCGACCCGGCGCGCTTCGTGTTCTGGGACACACTGCACCCGACGACACGCACGCACGCGTGGCTCGCCGAGCGGATCGCGCCGTTCGCGCGGGCGCGCCTGCTGAACTGACCGGCGCGGGCGGCGGTGCCTACAGCAGCGGACACGCGGTGACCTGCGTGCCGCGCTCGACGCACAGCCGCTCGTAGTCGCGCAGGTACGCGCGCTCGTCGTCGTCCAGCAGGTCGAGATCGATCAGGTCCCAGTCGTAGCCGACCGTCACGATGTTCTCGAACGTCACGGTATCCGGCTGCGCGTCGTCCTGGCGGATGATCACGATGTTCTCGATCCGCACGCCGCCCTTGCCCGGCAGGTAGATGCCCGGCTCGACC
>Ga0209566_100775_pt1 | contig 17114 bp, 9 predicted proteins | sample Araplavi_mTSA_r2_2_FD_184287 | JGI IMG/M metagenome (GOLD analysis project Ga0209566, IMG submission 184287) | Arabidopsis root microbial communities from North Carolina, USA - plate scrape CL_Cvi_mTSA_r2 (SPAdes) (version 2) | ecosystem: Host-associated > Plants > Roots > Endosphere | place: USA...
TGATGACTTGAACAACAATCTCTTCTCCTGGGAGAACCACTGGCTTCACAGCGTTGGCTAGATCGTTAATATTGAGCACTGATACTCCCTGCAGCTCACATACCTTGTTCAAGTTGAAATCATTCGTGACGACTTTCCCCTTTAGCAGCTTCGCGAGCTTAACCAGCTTGCTGTCTACCTCCGAAATTTCGTCAAAGTCCCCTTCATAAATGAGTACTTTTACTTCCAGTTCTTTTTGAATTTTATTCAGAATGTCCAACCCTCTGCGTCCACGGTTCCGCTTGAGCAAGTCCGACGAATCCGCGATATGCTGCAATTCCTCTAAGACGAATTCAGGAATGACGATTGTCCCTTCAATGAATCCGGTCTTGCATATATCTGCGATGCGACCATCAATGATGACGCTTGTATCCAAGATCTTATGTTCTTCCATTCCTCTGCTCTTCTCTTCACCTCGTTCAGGCATGCGGAAGGCGGAGACCCACTTTACAATCTCATCCTGCTTCATAAGTGCTGCTTGCAACCCTGCTGCTGACAGCAGGACAATCATACAAACCGATACCATACGCCCTACTGTCCCAAACGGCTCAAATAGCGGTACAAGCAACCCCCCAAAGGACAGTCCCATCAATGCTCCAGAAGCTCCAATCACCAGCATCCCTGCTGACATATTCACCATGTGTTCTTCCAAGCTGCCCCATAACCGTGCCAATGGCGTAAAAAGTGCACGACCCATCACAATAAAGCAAAATGCCCCGCCAAGTGCCCATAACAGTCCGTTAGAAGTTATTCCAGGGTTGGATAATGACGAAAACTCCATTGTCTGCATATTCCAATACCGATGGAACTCTGTCCCACTCCATGCTCCGATCAATCCTGCAACCGCATAAAATAATCGTCTGAACACGAAGTCCACCTCCTTATCTAATTTGAATATCTTTACAATTATGGCCCAACCCTCTCGCTCCTAATCGTCCATTCTTACATTTTTAAATTCGAGGCGAAGTTGAAATGTAGGAAATCCTAGTCGTATAATAGGGGAGTAGTATGGAATGGAAAGAGCTGAAATAACGTGAGTCCCTTGAGCAGTATGGCTCGGGCCGAACCACGATTCCATGAATAGAGGTGGATGAGTAATGAGTACTTCCAGTTTGCAATCTTTGCAGGATCAAGTCGGCGATTTATTGTTAAGACACCGAAGCTTGCTGGACATTCTTTCGAAATACGGACAGTCTGACGCCTCGGTAAACCGCGCGGTAACGAAAGCCATAACGGAATGTGGCTGCTTGGAGCTGCATGCGAAGCGGCAGCCCTACCATGACGACATGGATATGGATCAAGCGAAGCAATCTCTTGAATCACATGTTCAAGGTCACTTATGCGAGAACTGCAAGGATGTTGTGAAGAGCGAGCTTGGCAAGCACCTATTCTATATGTCTGCCCTGTGCAATCTGCTTGATATTGATCTTGACGATGTCGTCAAACAGGAATCGAGCAAGTGCCAAACTCTCGGAATATTCAACCTGTCCTAATGGAATGAAGAAGAACTGAAAATGGATACAAGATAATTGGAACGGAAATCATATACAACACAAAAAGCACCTGCCGCCCAATTATGGACTGCAAGTGCTTTTCTTTTGGGTTTATTCGCCTTAAGAATGCTTCGACTGGTACCACTCTTCCGCATCAAGCTGTTTCTTGCGGCGGCGATTCAGCATTCTAACGTTTTTTTTTAAACCAAGCAGCGCATACAGTACCAACGGCACAAAAATCAGCTTCGGTGTCTGTTCTGGCTGCCATACCGCGATCGCTACTGCCCCTGCAATAACAAAAGGCGTAATCCAGATGGCCTTCTTCGGAATACCGACTTTCTTGAAGTTCGGATATTTCACAGTACTAACCATTAAGTAAGATAATAAAATCATCGCTATCATAAGATAAGCCGCTGGGATGCTCTCATGGAACAAGGCAAGTGTACATGCCACACCGCCAGCCGCTGGGATTGGCAAGCCGATGAAATACCCCGGAATACCATCCTTAACGTTGAAGCGTGCAAGTCGTAGCGCACCACAAATCGGGAAGATTGCGGTAACGATGCAAGCCAGCACCGGGTTACTATCTGTAAAAGCGACGGCATACATAATAAAGGCTGGCGCTACACCGAATGAAATCACATCGGATAGGGAGTCAAGCTCCTTGCCGAATTCACTCTGTGCGTTCAATGCTCTTGCTACACGCCCATCCAATCCGTCGAGCAACATGGCAATAATAATCATAAGAGCTGCTAAGTTGTAGTCATCGTGAAACGCAAGCATGATGGAAATGATTCCGAGAAACAAGTTACCGATCGTAAACAAGCTCGGAATGGACTTTGTAATCATAGGTTCACCTCTAATTTTACTATGCCCAACGTACGTCCTTTCATTGTAGGAAAATCAAATTTGCCTGTCAATGAAGACCTGCTCCTGAATCCGCTTAAGCCCTTCCTTAATCGCACGAGCGCGAACTTCGCCAATGCCGTCTACTTCATCCAATTCCTCAATCGTTGCCATCATGACATGAGGGAGGTATTGGAAGGTTTCGACTAAGTTGTGAATAATGACATTAGGAAGTCTTGGTATCTTGCTAAGAACGCGGTAACCGCGCGGCGAAACGGATTCTTCCTGAATCGTGCTCGTCGTCGGGTAACCGAGCAGTCTTATTAAATGATGGGTATCAAGCAGTTCATCTGCCGTGCATTTCTTAAGTTGGGCTATGATCTCACGTACCTTCTCATCGCTTCCGTCCCGGGCATAATCCTTCAACAGCAGCCAAGCGTCTTCTTCGGTGTTGCTTACGAGCTCTTCGAGCTGCATGCTGATAAGACGTCCCTCTGTTCCCAGTTCGTTGATGTAACGCTTGATCTCCATCTTAATACGTAACACCATCTCAATACGTTGCACAACGTTTACGACATCGTATAAGGTAACCAATTCTTCGAACTCGGATGCAGTTAAATTTGTCATGCCTTGTACAAGCACAACCTTATATTTTTCCAATGTCTGAATCGCTTGGTTCGCCTTCGTGAGAATAACGCCAATCTCCTTAAGTGCATAACGCAGACTGCCTTGGTACAGTGTAATGACATTCCGGCGCTGGGAGATGGAGACTACCAGCTTCCCCGTCTGCTTCGCTACCCGCTCCGCTGTCCGGTGCCGGATGCCTGTCTCCGTAGATGGAATGGAGGAATCCGGAATGAGTTGTGTGTTCGCATATAATATCCGCTTAATGTCTTCACTCAAGATAATGGCGCCGTCCATCTTGGCCAGTTCGTACAAGTAGCTCGGTGAGAAGTCACAGTTAATGGAGAATCCCCCGTCTACAACTTCCATTACTTCTGGACTGTATCCAACGACAATAAGTGCCCCTGTCTTCGCGCGCAGTACATTCTCAAGCCCGTCGCGGAAAGGCGTTCCTGGTGCGACCATCCGCAGCAGGTCGTTCATAATATCCAGTTGGCTTTCCTTCATTCTATATCTATGCCCCCTAACCTAACGCCACAGCTAATGCTTCAGCAACCGTATTTACTCCAATAATCTCAATATTGGCAGGCGGCTTCCAGCCGCGCAAGCTCTTCTCTGGTAATATAATGCGCTTGAATCCAAGCTTCTCTGCTTCCTTCACTCGCTGTTCTGCACGAGATACCCCACGCACTTCACCGGTTAACCCCACTTCGCCAAAGACAACATCGAATGGTTGTGTCGGCATATCTCGGAAGCTCGAAGCAATTGCAACCGCCATAGCCAAGTCAACAGCTGGCTCATCAAGCTTAATTCCACCCGCTACATTCACGTAAGCATCCTGATTCTGCAGGAACATTCCCATTCGTTTCTCCAGCACCGCAATAATAAGCGCCAGACGATGATGATCAATCCCTGTCGCCATCCTCCGCGGAGACGGGAAGTTCGTCGCCGATACGAGCGCCTGCATCTCAACAAGGACGGGACGGGTTCCCTCAAGGCTGGCTACAACCGTGGATCCTGCAACACCTAGCGGTCTCTCCTGCAGGAACATCTCGGATGGGTTCTTCACCTCGACAAGTCCGCCCTCCGTCATCTCGAAGATTCCTATCTCATTGGTCGAACCGAACCGGTTCTTTACAGCCCGCAAAATGCGATAGGAATGATGCCGCTCTCCTTCGAAATAAAGGACACAATCGACCATATGCTCCAGCAGCCGCGGACCGGCAATTGCACCTTCCTTCGTCACATGTCCAACAAGGACAGTTGCGATGCCCTTCCCTTTAGCGATGCGCATGAATGTGCTTGTGCATTCGCGTACTTGTGCAACACTGCCGGGAGCTGATTCCACCGAAGGTTGAAAGACGGTCTGGATGGAGTCGATAACGAGGAAGTCAGGCTGCGCCGCCTCAAGCGCCTCCTCGATATATTGCAGATTCGTCTCACTGAGGACGAATAAGTTCTCCGACAGGACACCAAGACGATCTGCCCGCAGCTTCGTCTGACGCATCGATTCCTCACCAGATACGTACAGCACCTTGAGGCCGCTGGCAGCCAGTGCATTGGAAGTCTGCAGTAGAAGTGTTGACTTCCCGATACCCGGGTCGCCCCCCACTAGAATAAGTGATCCAGGAACGACACCGCCGCCCAACACGCGGTTCAACTCACTAAGTGTCGTAGTGAGTCTAGGTTCACGTCCACTTTCTATGTGTATGATAGATTGCGGCTTTTCTTTCGTTTGAATCAAGGAAGAATGCACACCTGCTGTCTTAATGACTGTCTCCCGCTCTTCCACCATCGTATTCCACTCACCGCAGCCAGGGCATTTCCCCATCCATTTCGGTGTTTCGTATCCACATTCCGTACAGAAAAATTTCGTTTTCACTTTGGCCATGAAGCCGACACTCCTAATCAATATGCTGCAAGTCGTCGGTCGCCATGTCCGCAAACAGGTACCTCGTTACTCATTACTCATTAGTTTACCATTTTTAAGAAGGAGGATAAAGTGCTTTAGCATATCGCAAGCAGAAACAGGCATATGTGGAGCAATAAATAACGAAGAAAAAGAACCGTACCTTCCCCCGGTAGGGAGAGAGTACGATTCTTTCCTAATACTACAGTTCATTATACATGTGCTGTGTTAACCTCGTTGTTGCGCAGGACGAGCAGCTCGCCATCTTTCTCGTCGATGACGACGGCATCGCCCTTGCTGACATTACCCTTCAACAATTCCTCTGACAGGCGATCCTCGATATGCTTCTGAATCGCTCTACGCAATGGACGGGCGCCATACGCTGGATCAAAGCCTTCCTTCGCGAGGAAATTCTTCGCATTGTCTGTCAATTGGAAATCAACATCCTGTTCCTTCAGACGCTTGCGAAGCTCACCAGCCATCAAGGATACGATTTCAGCGATGTGCTTCTGCTCCAAGGAGTGGAACACGATAATTTCATCAATCCGGTTCAAGAATTCTGGGCGGAAGCTCTTCTTCAATTCACCCATCACTTTATCCTTCATGTTGTTGTAGTCTTTGCCTGCATCATCAACTGCAGTGAAGCCAAGCGTAGAATTACGCTTAATTGCTTCGGCACCTACGTTGGATGTCAGGATAATAAGCGTGTTACGGAAGTCAACTACACGTCCCTTCGAATCGGTGAGACGGCCATCTTCCAACACTTGAAGCAAAATGTTGAATACTTCTGGATGTGCCTTCTCGATTTCGTCCAACAAGACGACTGAGTATGGCTTACGGCGAACCTTCTCCGTCAATTGGCCGCCCTCTTCATAGCCGACATATCCCGGAGGTGCTCCGACGAGACGAGCTGTCGAATGCTTCTCCATGTATTCGGACATATCAATTCGGATTACCGCATTCTCATCACCGAACAAAGATTCGGCCAAGGCACGAGCAAGCTCAGTCTTACCTACCCCAGTTGGGCCAAGGAAGATGAAGGAGCCCATCGGACGCTTCGGATCCTTCAACCCTGCACGCGCACGGCGGATTGCACGACTCACTGCTTTCACCGCTTCATCTTGGCCGATGACACGCTCATGAAGAATCTCTTCCATCTTGAGCAAGCGCTCTGTCTCTTCTTCCTTCAGCTTCAATACCGGAATTCCGGTCCAGCTCGCTACGACTTGAGCAATATCCTCTGGCGTAACTTCAGAATCCACGCGTCCCTGCTTCTCTTTCCACTGGTTGCGAACGGTCTCCAGTTCTTCGCGCATCTTCTGCTCCGTATCACGCAGCGCAGCAGCCTTCTCGAATTCTTGGCTTTGCACAGATGCGTCCTTCTCTTTGCGGATGTCTTCCAAACGTGCTTCAAGCTCTTTCAAATTTGGTGGTACTGTATACGAATGAAGGCGAACTTTCGAGCTCGCTTCATCAATCAAGTCAATTGCCTTATCCGGCAGGAAGCGGTCTGTAATATACCGATCCGAGAGCTTCACCGCTTGCTCAATTGCCTCATCAGTAATTTTCACACGGTGATGGGCTTCATAACGATCACGCAGCCCAGTCAAGATCTGGATTGCTTCCTCTGGAGTAGGCTGGTCAACCGTAATCGGCTGGAAGCGGCGTTCGAGCGCTGCATCCTTCTCGATATATTTGCGGTACTCATCAAGTGTTGTCGCCCCAATGCACTGCAGCTCTCCACGAGCCAATGCAGGCTTCAAAATGTTCGATGCATCAATGGCGCCTTCAGCACCGCCGGCACCGATGAGCGTATGCAATTCATCGATGAACAGGATGACATTGCCTGCTTGGCGGATTTCATCCATGATCTTCTTCAGGCGATCCTCGAATTCACCCCGGTATTTCGTTCCGGCTACAACCGAACCCATATCAAGCGTCATAACACGCTTATCGCGAAGCGTCTCTGGAATTTCATTGTTAATAATCTTCTGTGCCAGACCTTCTGCTACGGCCGTCTTACCAACCCCAGGCTCTCCGATAAGTACGGGGTTGTTCTTCGTACGGCGGCTAAGCACTTGAATGACGCGCTCAATTTCCTTCGAACGGCCGATAACCGGATCAAGATTACCTTCCTTCGCTACTGCTGTCAGATCACGAGCTAAGCTGTCCAGTGTCGGTGTGCTTACATTTTGCGACTGTCCATGATGGCTGGATACCGCTTCGCTGCTTCCAAGCAGCTGCAGCACTTGTTGGCGTGCCTTGTTCAAGCTAATGCCAAGGTTGTTCAACACCCGTGCTGCTACGCCTTCTCCTTCCCGGATCAAGCCAAGCAGAATGTGCTCTGTACCCACATAAGTGTGGCCAAGCTTGCGCGCTTCATCCATGGACAGCTCAATCACTTTCTTCGCACGCGGGGTATATGCAATATTGAGTGGCTGTTCTTGACCGCGCCCGATCAAGGTTTCGACTTCGTCCTGAATCTTCTCCAATCCAAGGCCAAGCGCTACAAGTGCCTTAGCTGCGATGCCTTCCCCTTCGCGAATAAGTCCAAGCAGAATATGCTCCGTTCCGATATTGTTATGCCCGAGTCGTACTGCTTCTTCTTGTGCCAAAGCCAATACTTTCTGCGCACGTTCTGTGAATCTACCGAACATCATAAGTGTTGCACCTCCATATTACATTATGATTTAGATTTGGATAACGTCTCGCGAATCATCTTCGCGCGATATGAATCCCGATCTTCTTGAGATAATGTCGTGTTGTATTTATATTGTAAGAAGCCTGGCTGTGTCATGACCAATAATTCATTCAGTTGTGACGATTGAATATGCTGCAGGATGCCAAGGTCAGAACCAAGCCTAATGTCGGACAACCGCTGTGCGGCTTCTTTTGAATCCATAATAACTGCATGCTTCAAAATTCCATATGAGCGGCAAATACGATCCGTAAGCCGCATGCTATTGCTTGTCAGCAGCTGTTCACGAGCTGCCTTCTCATGCTCGATTAATTGCTTCACCACACTGTACAAATTATCAATAATCTCAGATTCGGATTGGCCTAATGTAATCTGATTTGATATTTGGAACAGGTTGCCGATCGCTTCGCTTCCTTCTCCGTATATGCCTCTAACCGCCAATCCAACTTGGGTAACGGCCTGAAGCATGAGGTTAATCTGCTGTGTCATTACCAATGCTGGCAAATGCATCATCACCGATGCCCGTATTCCTGTTCCCACATTCGTTGGGCAGCTCGTTAAGAAACCTCTCTTCTCATCGAAGGCGTAGTCGATTTGCGATTCAAACACATCATCGATGCGGTTAGCCTGCTCCCAAGCCTCACGAATTTGCAGCCCTGGAGATAAGCATTGAATACGAAGATGATCTTCCTCGTTAATCATGATGCTTATCGACTCATCCTCACTGACAATGACCGCGCCATTGCGGGACTCATTTGCCAAACTCGGGGATATCAAATGCTTCTCTACTAGAACTTGCTTCTCTGTATCGCTAAGCTCTGCCAGCTCTAATTCATGAAAGTGATTCAATTGCGCAAATTCCGGGTCTTTCATGACTGCTGACAAACGATCCAACACCTCGGCCGATTGTTGATTCGTAGCCAAGAGCGGGAACGGCAGTCCGCTAATATTCCGTGCTATACGGATACGGCTGCTGATGACGATATCGGAATCTGGGCCCGTGCCGCGCATCCAATCGCTTAGGGCTTCTTCAATAAATCGTCGCTCTGTCATCTCGTCATCTCCTTCCAATTCGCACTGCTTATTGTCATCTTACTCTCTCGATAGCGCTTGTATCCTAGGTGCTTATGAACTGCTTCTCTCCGAATCGTTTGGCGGCTGCTTCTCCAATTCGCGAATACGGTCACGCAAGGTTGCGGCCTCTTCGAACTCTTCACGCAAAATGCTGAACTGCAGCTGTTTCTTCAATTCTTCCAGCTCGCGTCTGCGCTGAATTCGGCCTCCCCCACGCTTCGGAATTTTGCCAACGTGAACGGTATTGCCATGTACCCGCTTCAATAGCGGATCTAAGCGCTCACCGAAGAAGGTGTAGCATTCATCACAGCCAAAGCGGCCGAGCTTACCGAACTGTGCATAAGTCAGTCCGCACTTCTCACAGCGCATAGGCTGTGGCTTCGCATCTTCCTTAGCTCCCTGTTTGCTGCCTGTCAGATCAAAATCAAGCAATCCCGACAATAAATTATGGATGGAGAATCCGTTCGCCGTGCCTGGAATCCATTCGCCTTTTTCCCGGGCACATGATTCACAAATGTGAAACTCCGTCTTCTGTCCATTAATGATTTTCGTAAAATGCAGGGTAGCCGGTTTCTGACCACATTGTTGACACACCATAACCGTCTCTCCTCCTTTATAGGTAGCATCCATCTTACATACTTACATCTCTACTTGCTAAGCAGTGCCAGCAGCATCGACCTTAGCAGCCGGGCACGTATCTCGTCGCGGTAGGGAAGCTTTACTGTTATATTGTCCCGAGAAACAGCAGCCCGCAGCAGATTCGCTTCCCTGCGGGAGATGAATTCCGCTTCTTCTAGTTGATAGATAAGACCTTCAGCGGCGCTCTGCTCAATCTGCTCCCCAATGGATTCGCACAAATGATTATGAATCGCTTGATGGGCTGGCAAGTCAATTCGCTGAATGCGAATATACCCTCCACCTCCACGTTTGCTCTCAACAACATAACCCTTCTCCAACGTAAAGCGTGTGCTGATCACATAGTTAATCTGCGATGGAACACAAGAGAATTGTTCTGCCAAGTCATTGCGCTGAATCTCAACGGCACCTTCCGAACTCTCAAGTAATATATGCTTCAAGTAGTGCTCGATTAGGTCGGAAATGTTGCGCATCTTCTCCCCCCTTTCCGCCTGCAGCAGTCTCTATATTAGGTTTAACCAAATATAAGCCTCACTTATTCTAGTTTGGCGCAATATTTTGAACTTTTTTGACTATTAATCTGACTTTGACTTTCTTTGACTTTATTTTTATTATAGCGCACTCGTTTGATTTTGCAACTATTTTAGATCGATTTCATCAGCTATTCTACACGATGATGTGGATAACCTTCTTCTTGGTTAAAAAGCACACGCTCATTCCATCTCAATTACGCAATATATTCAATTACACGGTTGATGGTAAGCCCTATTCGTGAAACTCTATATGTGGATACCTGGGAACTTCTCCACACTCGTGGATAAATGATGGGTTAAATGTGCATAAGGAGACTCATTTATCCTCTCTCCACTGCTTGTTCATTGAATAAAATATGCATGGAGTACATTTTACCGCTATGTTCGTCCAATTATGCACATGTGAATAACTAATTGAAATAAGCTAATGAATGATTGCGTTCGTTCCAGTATAAAAACTCCCGCTGCCGTCCTTACGGACGACACGGGAGTGCTGGTCATACTATTCAGCAATATATTGTAGAGCAAGAAGAAGTCTGGTCAATGCAACTCCCGCTTCTGCTCGTGAAGCGTTGCCACTAGGACGCAGCGTGCGGTCTTGGTAGCCATTGAGGAACCCAGTTGAGAGTTCCAGATGATGACCTTCAAGACGAGCAGCATTGACAAGCATTTGTGCCAATTCCTCGCGAGTAATGGATGCATTCGGATGGAATGATCCGTCACCATCCCCCTCAACAAGCTTCAGTTGCACCGCAGTCACAAGTGCATCTGCATACCAAGCTGATGCTGGCACATCTTTGAAGGCATCCTTGGACAGCTTCTGTCCTTGAACATCGCCATAGCCTAACGCCCGCACAAGCATGGACGTGAATTCTGCTCGAGTTACCATATCATTCGGGGCAAACTGTCTATTTCGTCTGCCTTGAATAATGAGCTTAGAAGCTAGCAGCTCCATATTTGCTTTCGCCCAATGGCCATTCAAATCATGGAAGCTCGGTGCATACTTGAGTACTGCGAAGATACCGTTATAATCGTGCTTCATGTTCATTATCGAATTCGATTCGCCCTCAGTGCGCTCCATCCAGGACGGAACGAATGAGAATGTCTTTGTCTTTGCATTATACTTTACAGCTGTCATCTTCCCAGCACTTTGGCTGCTCGGCAGTCGGATAGAGCCCGTTGTAAGAATGCCTGCACGATCAGCAATTGGCTCCTGTTTCCCATCCTGCTCCAAACGCAACTGGAACTGAACAGCTGCCATCAAATGAGCACCTGGCTGTGTGGATGCTGCAGATGTAAGCACCTTCAGCAATTCAGCCGAAGGCTTCATCATGTGCACGGTCAGCAATTGTGATGCATTCCCATTGCTCAGATCTGCTAGCTGTTTCATCGGAAGTTGATAGCTGCCTGCTCCCGAGCGTACCACAATGTTCAATTGCGTATGTTCCTTCATTGCCTGACTCAATTTCTTCATCGGGATTCGAATACGAACGTCTTCTGACTCCGACGGCGCTGCAATTGTCCAAGTTCTCATTCCTGTTGCCGAACCCGTCAAACGAGACATCTCTTCCATATCTTCATTTCGAATGAACAGCTCAACTGTCGTCGTTCCGTCAGCATTCTTCAGAAGATTCAACGTTGTTGGCTCATAACGAACGCCATCTTTCGTGACGGTCATTCCCTTAAATGACTCTTCTGTTCCCCCTTGAGCAGCCCCGCCATTTTGATCCTTGCTGCCATTTCCGTTTCCAGAGCTGCTTCCATTGTCAGCGCCCGTTTCTGGGTCTGTTCCTGCATCCTTTACGACGACAATCGAGCGTCCCTCTATGGTATTGTGCGGATCATTCAGTTCGTTTGTTACTCCATCCTTGGTAATGGAGAATTTGTACGCATACTCGCCATTCGCTGCGTTCTTCATTACGTAGACGAACCATTCATTTTCTGCAACGTACGTCATCGGGTAAGACTTGCCGTTGATCACGATATCAGCCTGCATGTTCCGATCCTGCGCTCCGCTCGCAAACAACGCTTCATCCCGATAATAGAACGCAACCTGACTCTTCTCTTGAACTGGGCCAGTTATTGAAGGCAGCGTCCGAAAATATTCCTGCCCACTGTATACATACACCTTGGTTAGCGCGTCATCCAAATTTGTCTTAATGAAGCGATTGGCATCGATATCTTTCTCTTCCCAGTTGCCCCGTTTGACAATAAACCCAATCGATTCAGCCTCTGGAGCGATTTCAATCATGGCAGTCGCCATTCCTTTGTCAAAATGCTGGAACTCATGACCGTCATCTTTTAAACCTGTCTGCCATACCCATAATCCCCAGTTGTCATATTTCGCGTCTGGACGTACATAGTTGATTTGTACATAGCGCTTCAGTAATGGCTTAACCACTACCTTCTTCAAGGCCTCTGCTGCTCCAACCCGAGCTGTAATGACCGCCGTTCCTTCCTTCACGCCTGTTACCTTCCCAGCACGATCGATTCTAACCACTGATGCATCCGATGTACTCCACTCCACAGCTGCACCAGACATCGTCTGTCCGAATTGATCCTTGATGGCAACTGTAAATGGTGATGTACGGCCCTCAAAGATTGAATCTGCACCGTTAATGGACAGCGTCGTAGGAACAAGCTTCGCTACTGTCACATTTACCTGTGCCTTCAATTTCCCCGAGGTTGCGGTAAGGACTGTAGCTCCTTCCTTCACTGATGTTACTTTGCCTCCACTGTTGATAACGGCCACCGCAGCATCGGATGTTGACCATGTTACATTCTCAGTAAACATAGGACGGCCCTTCTGATCACGCACCACTGCTGTCAAGCGATTGCTTGTGCCTGGCTCTAACCCAAGCGTAAGAGGTGCTACTTCAAGCATTGACGCTATCGGTGTATAGCCATTCTCCTGATCGTACAACACCATCATGGACAATCCAGCTACTTCTACCTTGCCGCCCTTCACCGTACGTATCGTCTTCACTCCAGCAGACGCATGGTCGACAACCACACTCCATTCATCCGCAGTGGGCAGTGCAACTTCTTGCGGAGCAGTCGAACCGTTATAAATGACGGCGATATTGCGCCACGTATCCCCATTTGCATAGTTATTCAGCTTGAATGCGATAACTTGACCTTCTTGGCGATACACATGTAAGTTCGATATCACATCATCCTTCGTTGTCATGCGGAATGCTGGATGTGATGTCCGCAGCTCGATAAGACCTTTCAAATAATCAAATACTGGCTTGTACTCCGCCTTCTGTTTCCATACGATCTGATTAATCTCATCTGGGCTCTCATAGCTGTTATGATCTCCGAACTTGCTGCGAAGCAGCTCATCCCCTGCATGAAGGAACGGAATGCCTTGTGCCGTAAGAACAATGCCATTTGCAAGCAAGGAACGCTTAACGGTCTCGTTATCCATTACATTTGACTCCGTCAAGGTTGCGAACGGATTGCGTTTTATATCCGCATCTTTCCCCTGCGTCTTCAGCACCTTATCCCACAAATTCAAGTTATCATGTGCGGTTACATAGTTAATCGTCTCTGTCGGGGAGGCCGTAAAGTCTGTGATTGCACCAAGCAGACCTTTCACCACATCCGCTTCTTTGCCTTCGGCTCCTGTCGCGAATCCTTTGGAAGCATCGTCACTTCCTCCCTTTATTGCCCCACGAATATTATCATTGAATACAGCAAATCCTTCTCCGCGCTGCTTGCCCTTCTCGATCTGCAATTCCGCAGCAAGCGGTGTGCTGCCCCCTGACCATGGCTCGCCATAAATCATGATGCTTGGGTCAATCTCTCTCAGCTCACGCACGATAGCGCGTGTTGTCTGCAGATCGACTAGCTTCATCAAGTCGAAGCGGAATCCGTCTACATTGTATTCCTCAGCCCAGTACTTCACGGAGTCCTGCACGTATTTGCTAACCATCGGTCGCTCTGTTGCTACTTCATTCCCTACACCGGAGCCGTTAGTGAAGTTGCCTTGCTCATCGCTCCGATAGAAATAACCCGGTACAATCTTATCAAATACCGACATATCCGATTCCAGACCGGTTACAAATGTATGGTTGTACACGACATCCAGCACGACCCGAATGCCTTGGTCATGAAGCGCTTGCACCATTGCCTTGAACTCACGAATTCGTTTCGCTGGGTCTTCCTGTGCTGGGTAGGTCGTATAGGAACCCTCTGGCATGTTATAGTTTACCGGATCATAGCCCCAATTGAATTTTCGTTCTTTCGAACTTGGATCATCCACCAGCTTCTCATTTACCGAACCGAAGTCATAGGTCGGAAGCAAGTGAACATGCGTAATACCAAGCTCTTTCAAATGGTCGCTCCCTGTCTTTATATCTGGCTTCCCAGTCAAAGTCGTTCCCGTTTCCGTAAAGGCAGTAAACTTGCCTCGATTGCCTGGCGATACGCCTGAATTCTCATGAATTGAAAAATCACGGACATGCAGTTCGTATATGACAGCGTCTGTTGGATTCAGGAATGGGGGCTTCCGATCTCCGTCCCAGTTCTTCGGATTAGTTGCCGCAAGATCAATAATTGCCGACTTCCCGCTGTTCACCGATGCCGATCTCGCATATGGATCAAGTGCATACGTTGTGCTGCCATCCGGGAATTGCAGCTTGTACATGTAATAGGTTCCATGCAAGTTGCCATCCACGTTAGCGGCCCATACCCCTGTAGCTGCATCCTTACGCATCGAGACTTCCCTGCTAGGCACGTCTTTCGCCATGTCTGCTCTATTGTACAAGGCTAACGAAGCTTGTGCAGCCGTAGGCGCCCATACTTTGAAGCTGCTTGAAGTCGAATGATACGTAACACCTAAGTCATCCCCAGCATATACGTAGCTATCCAAAATACCACGCATCTTGATCGGCATATCCCGATACATGTTCTGTGTATTTCCTTCATAGCGTACTGTATATGCCTTTGACACATCATCAACCGGATTGGACAAATGGATCTTCACAGATTTCTCATCTGCGCCCTGAGAGGATACGCCCTCCAATTTGGTTGTACCTTCATATGCGGCAAATGCGGAGTAATCCAAGTTCGGAACAATGTCCTTCAATGTAACGCGAACTTCATGATCCTGATCCATCCATGCAGCATGCATAGAAGGCTGAGCCTTCGTTGTAAAGGAAAACTCATATGCTGTGTTCGGTGTATTCGTGTCTTTCCCCGTTGCCACTCCCGCTGGTATAACAACCTTATACTCTGTATCATAGCGCAGCGGTTGACTCGGTGTAACGACCAACTGCTGCTCCTTTATCGTCACATCTATCGGTTGGGCCGCACCTAGCTTATCCTCAAGTGTGATGCCTTGCCCATTCATCTCAATTTGTTCGGAGAAGGTGACGATAATCGGCTTATTAACTGCTACATGCTGCTGTTTATTGGCCGGATTTGTGCTAATCAGCTCCAGAGTGTCACTCATCCCCTTTATCTCGTAATTTCCGGCATATACACGTTGTACATTCGGGTTCGATGATTCATTCCAACTACTTGCTCGTGTATTCCCCGGATCTTCTGGTATTACATTGAATGCACCATGCGTGTCCTCATTTCCGCTTAGAACAACAATTGGACGCAAAACGTCATGATTTTTTAGCTTGAGCTGATGCAGTGGTATAGACGCTTCAAATCCTGACTGTCTGGATACAGCGAATTCTGCTCCTTTACGATCTCCCCATGTGGATAAAATGGGGGTATTGTAATCCGAGGCCTCATATAAAGCAGCGCCTTCTATTTCATTGTCTTGTTTCAAACGCATCATAAGATGATACTGCGGCTTCTCTGTTGTACCGCTAAAATTATATTTCGCTTTCCATGGGTTGTCCGCATTTCCTGAATCTACACGATTCACATTGAGGGAAATATCAATATACTGCCCCTTATCTCCCCAATTTGGCAATCGTGCATCTACCCATATATACAGCTTCTTACTATCATTGATCAGTTTGATTGCACCTAGTTTCGTATCGCCATATGTGCTCTCTGTTACAGATGTCCCAAGTGCCTCCACATCGTCCCAGAGATTGTCTTTAACCCCATCGATGATTGGAGCAAAAGTAACCGTAAACGGCTCGCAATAGGTAGATAAGCCGTTCGGGTTCTGTTTCATATTCCAGCCTGTAGCAATTTCATTGTCTGCCGTTTCGGGAATGACATCGAATACACCATGCTCATCCGCGCGATCACCGCTAAGAACAACAATCGCTTTGACGGTGTCATTCAGCTTCAATTGAAGCTTGTTCAGAGGAATTGCCCCTGTCATCACTTTGGCTTGGTCTATAACATGGAAGGAAGCCCCTTGCAAATCTCCTGTATGAAGCAAAGGCGTTGATGAGGCACTCTCATATACAGCCGCCTCGCCGCCTTGTTTCGCTTCCATCACGATATGGAACTTCGGCTTCAGCTGTGTATGGTTATAATTGAATTGTCGTTGATAAGGATTGGTTGCGACTCCGGAATCAAAATCATTGATCTGCAAAGCGATATCAAGATACTGCCATGACTCCGCATGAGCTGCATCGACACGGAAATACAAATACTTTGCATCGCTTGTCAATTTCATCTGATCCAACTTGGCACTATTCCAGCCTGCTGTCGATGACGAGCCTAATGGCTTCACCATATTCCAATCAACAGCCTTCAATGCGTCTTCTGCCGTTGTCTTTTCTGCTGATAGGGGCTGTAGTTGCTGCTTCTTCTCGCCTAAGGAGTCATGGACTGTAGATGTAGAAAATGCATAAGCCATCCCTCCTCCCCATACTGGCATCAAGCTAATTAGCATGACACCAACTAACATACCAGAGATCGAAGCCTTCCATTTCCTCATGACATTACTCCTCTCCAAATAAATGCAAACGTTTGCATAAATAACAAAGAATAATGATGCTAGATTGATTGTCTTTACCTAATTATGTAGTGGTGCAATACCTCCATAGATAAATCACCCTCAATGTAAACGCTTGCAAAATCAAGCATACTGGTTCGTTTATTCCCTGTCAACCATCCTTAAGACCTAGCCTAAGTCCTTATATACAAAAAGACCACCGTCGAGATATCTCAACAGTGGTCATTCGTTGCTTGGCGACGTCCTACTCTCCCGGGACCCTGCGGTCCAAGTACCATCGGCGCTGGAGGGCTTAACGGTCGTGTTCGGGATGGGTACGCGTGGAACCCCTCCGCCATCGCCACCAAACAGCATTGGCTAAAGCCAATATGAAGTTCAAGGT
>Ga0209566_100776_pt1 | contig 17113 bp, 13 predicted proteins | sample Araplavi_mTSA_r2_2_FD_184287 | JGI IMG/M metagenome (GOLD analysis project Ga0209566, IMG submission 184287) | Arabidopsis root microbial communities from North Carolina, USA - plate scrape CL_Cvi_mTSA_r2 (SPAdes) (version 2) | ecosystem: Host-associated > Plants > Roots > Endosphere | place...
GAGGTGCAGGCAGACATGAGCTACCGACAATATGGGATCGAACCGGCGCTTGTGGAGCGGGTGAAATTCAAGCTGAAACATCCGGAAGTCAAAGATCGCATGACCGTGCTGCTGCAGGGGGTGACGAAGGCGGATTTGCAGGACCGATCGAAGGTGACGGGGTTGGTTCAGGAGGCAGCCGGCGTCTTAGGCGAGAATCTGGTGGACAGCGAGGCAAAGCAAATCGTTGATTTTGTGCTGGCACAAAAAATTAATCCGTCGAGCACGCTGCATTTGATCCGTTTATGGGCGATGTTCCGTTAAATTCACTTGCATAACGAACAAGTGTTTGGTGTATAATAATATACGAATACACGTTCGCGTATGGTGGTGATTGGACAGATGAACAGCCTCCTGAGCAGGGATACGGATGAGGATGTGCAGATTATTAAAGGCATGACGCTACTTCCCCTTTTGCGGGAAATGCTGGCTAGAGACATGGAAGCACTCCGCTGCAATAAGGACAGAATTATATATAATCATCTTATTTATTATCTTCGCGACCTCGAACATTCGTTATCGGCGGAACTGCAGGACATGAAGCGGATTATGAACAAGCGTGATATGAGAATTGTGCGAACCGAGCAGATGGCGAGGGGGATTTATGTGGAATACAAGGTGCGCGGGTATGTCCATCATTATATGATGCTTCGCACTCTGGTTAAAGCAGAGTTAATGACGATGCTGATGAAGCTAAGGGGAAGCTTGAAGTAGCATCCGGTTCGCTGTTCGTGAGGCAGCGAACCGGATGGGAGCTGGACCAAGGACTAAACGTTCTGTTCGTCCTTCTTTTCCTCAATGAACCCGTTGATCGCTTGCTGTCGTTTTTGATTTTTTTGTTCAATATTTTGCTTGTCTGCTGCGGAGATTTCATCCGCATGCTCGTCCAAATAATTTTCGGCTTCGTGCATATTGGCGAGGGTGTGATCAATCGCGTTTTGCAAGCGAGCCGGGTTGTTGGAGCGGTCATCTGGTTTAGCCATAAGTGGAGTGCCTCCTTGGTTTCATGCATACAGGTTGAATTAACCCTTCCATACGATGCCTCGAACCTAATAAGTTTATTCGAAATAAGTCAAGATTAACGTGTTCCGTTCATATACTGTCTAAACGTATGTAGATAGAGGTGAATGGTATGGGAATTACGCTGGCGGAAGTGCTGCTTTCCATCTTTATATCCTCGATTTTTTATGTTATGTTGAGAGAAATCAGAAACGCTTGCAAAGACTCTCAATAGAACCGGTCTGCAGCTGAAACGGGGAAGTTATGCTAGGGCTTGCTATTTTATTTGCCTTCAATTTACTAGGTTATGCCATTCAAATGGGCCTGCACGTGCCGCTTCCGGGCAATGTGATCGGGCTTATTCTGTTTACGGCGGCGTTGTTCGCCAAGTGGATCAAGCTGGCGTGGGTGGAAGAAGCGGCTTCCATGCTGACCAGGCACATGATGCTCTTCTTCCTGCCCTTTACGGTCGGCGTGATCGCCTTTATGCCGCTGCTCGGCAGCAATTGGCTGTCGGTGTGCAGCGGACTGTTCGGCGCCACTTTCGCCGTGCTGGCCGTTACAGGATGGGTGGCCAAGCGGCTGGGCGGTAATGGCTCGCAGGAAGAAGGTGCTTCCCGTGGCGACTAGCTTTGTCGATCAACCGCTATTTGGCTTATCGCTAAGCGTTATAGTGTATACAGGTGCTTATATGCTCCAGCAGCGCTGGCGGTTTCTGCATCCGCTGTTTGTATGTACAGGCTTGGTTATTATTATCCTCATCAGCTTTCACATCCCTTATGACGCTTACAAGCACGGTGCGGACTTCTTGACGCTGCTGCTGGGGCCGGCAACGGTGGCGCTCGGCGTGCCGCTGTATAAGTACGCGTCGCTCATCCGCCGGCACTATAGACGCGTCTTGGTAAGCGTGCTGGCAGGCGCACTGACGGGCATCACGGCGAGCGCGCTGCTTGCCGGCTTGTTGGGCGGCAGCCGAGCGGTGATCTTGAGCATGATGCCCAAATCGGTCAGCTCGCCGATCGCGCTGGAAATTGCCAGCCATTTGGGCGGCATCCCTGAATTGACCGCTGTCTTGACAACGTTGACAGGGCTCGTTGGCAGCATGTTTGGCACCCGTTTCCTGCGCTGGCTGGGCATCTATGATGACATTTCCATCGGTATCGCGATGGGAACGGCTGCCCATGGTATCGGGACGGCCAAAGTGCTGAAGGATTCCGAGCTGCAGGGAAGCTTCAGTGGATTGTCGATGGGAATATGTGGGATATTGACATCGATTCTTTTTGTGCCCCTGTACTATTGGCTGGGGCGATAAATCAAATATGGGAAGACGTAGGCAGAATTCCTTGCGCGGGGATTCTGTCTTTTTGATGTATGCTCTTTACAAACTTACAAAAACTTACAAAACCTTTACAACACGAAAATGAGCGCTTAATAAAACTCTGCTAACCTTAAAGTTGAGTCGACACCACCAGTTGAAAGGCGTGAAGAGGATGAGTCAAAACCTTCTGAATCCGGCGCCGCAGCATGCTAAGCTGTCTGTCATGCTTGCTACAAGCGCTCAAGAAATTGAACAGGCTATGCGTTTAAGGTATGAGGTTTTTGTGGAAGAAGAAAAAAATATGCGGATGCGGAATGAAGAAGGTTTGGAGCAGGACGCCTATGACGCGTATTGCGACCACTTGATTGTTAAGGATCTGGAAGAGGATCGTGTGATTGGGACGTATCGGCTGCTGCCGGGGGAACGTGCACGGGATGGTATTGGCTTTTATTCCGAAACCGAATTTGATTTGAGCGCCTATGAACCTTATGCTAGACAAACCTTAGAGCTGGGACGCAGCTGTATTGCTCCCGCCTATCGCGGAGGCAAAGCGATTCAACTGTTGTGGGAAGGCATCGCCGGCTACATTCAGGAGCGTAATTATTCGTACTTGATCGGCTGTGCGAGTGTACATATGAACGACATTGATGAATTAAATCTGATTTATTCCATGCTGCGCCAGAAGGAGGTCATTACGGACCGGTTCGGCATTCAGCCTCTTGCCACGCACCGAATTGCCGGCCTGCAACAGCTGGAACTGGATATGAATGAGAAGGAATTGTTCCGCAAGCTGCCGCCGCTTATGAAGGGCTATCAGTGGCTCGGGGCGGAGATCGGCGGAGAACCTGCCTTTGACGAGCTCTTTCAGACGGTTGATTTCTTTATTATTTTGCAAAAAGACCGTGTGACTCGCCGCTATAAGCGCCATTTCCTGAATCAATAGAGAGAAGGGGAGCTGCTTTGTACGATTGGATCGCAAAACTGACGAGCAATGATTCGGCGCTGCGCCGGGTCGGAGGCGTACTCAGCGTACTGCCTGGCTGGCTGATGGCTGCACTGTGCCGGTTGCTGGCTCGCCTGCTATACATCGCCTCGCGCAACACGGTGCGCAGACGGATTGAGTCCAACATAGCAGATGTGCTGGAGCTGAATCAGTCAGATGAGGTGAAGAAGATCAGCTTGAATTATTTACGTAATCTGGTTTATACGCTTTATGAAATTTTGTTCAGGTCTTACCAGTTGGAGCGTCAAGCCTCCGGGACCTTTACCGTCGAAGGGCAAGCGAATCTGGATGAAGCGCTGGAGCGTTCCCAAGGCAAGGGGCTAATCGTCTATACGCCGCATGTGGGAAATTTCTTTTATGCCTATTGGCATTTAACGCGGAAATATAACTGCTTGACGATTGCATCTGCCGGCAGTGCGGAACTGCGTCCGATGTATTTGAAATTTCAGGCGATGGGCTGCCGAGGGCTGGATTATGACAGTACGCCGCCGCTGGAATTGTACCGCACGCTAAAAAAGCACCTGTATGAAGGCGGCGTTCTCTTTATTCTCGGCGACTTCTGGCGGGCTACGTTTCCGACGTCCCGTTTATTCGGCAGACTGACCCGCACGCCGGAAGGCGCTGCGATGCTCGCTCTTGAAAACAAAGTGCCGGTTGTGCCGTTCTACAGTTATCGGGTCAAGGGCTTTCGGCATCAACTCGTTTTTGAAAAGCCGTTATATCTCAATGAGCAATTTACACGCGCTCAGCGTTCGGACGCCAATCAGGTGCTGAATGCGTTCATGGAGCAAGTGATTCGCCGGCACCCGTCTGAGTGGTTCTATTGGTTTAATGTGCATGAGCATTGGGAGCCTGTGCAGGTGGCGGAAGATGCGCGGGAACGTGAACAAGCGGAAGAGGAGCGGAACGTTTCCGGGAAAGCCGGGTAAGCCAGATAACAACAACGATGAGAGAAGGACAGGTGATCGGTTCATGGATACAGGGAGCCATTTACTTTTTGGAGTCACACTTGCCGGATTGACCTGCTTGGAGCCCGCTGTTGCGCAAGAGCCCGAGCTTGCCCATGCCATACTGACATGCACACTGATCGGTTCTCATGCGCCGGATTTTGACACATTAGCCCGGTTGCGCGGTTACGCCAGTTATGTTCGCATTCATCGCGGCATCACGCACTCACTGCCGGCGCTGCTCCTCTGGCCGCTCATAATCTGCTTGCCGATGGCCGGCTTGTTTGGCGTCTGGGATCATCTGCTGAGTCTATATCTATGGACGTTTGCCGCTGTGAGCTTCCATGTGTTTCTCGATTTATTCAATGTGTATGGCGTCCAATGCTTTCGTCCAATTTCTAAAAAATGGTTTCACCTCGATACGTTATGTCTCTATGAACCGTTTTTATTCGGCCTTCATAGTGCAGGGCTGCTGCTCTGGATCTTTATCTGGCATTTGCATGGCGGCAGCTTGATCGGCGTGCTGTTCGCCTGGATTTACGGCATTACCTTTGCTTATATCGCCATTCGCTTCATCCAGCGCCATTCGTTGATCCGTCGGGTGAAAAGCGCGCTGCAGTACGACGGCATCTGTCACCTTATTCCAGGCCTGCACTGGTTTCACTGGCAGTTCGTGCTGGAGAGCGAGGACAGCTTCTATCTTGGCGTTATTCGCTACGGCAAAGTAGAAATCGATGAGTCGTTTGCCCGCACCGATTATAGCGGCGATGACTCCCATCCGATCATTCGCGCTACGCTGTCCACGGATGGGGTGCGGGCGTTCCTGCATTTTGCACAGCGGATTTACGTGTGCTGGCGGGAGAAGCAGGATGGGGAAGGCTATGAAGTGCAGTGGCGCGACGTGCGCTTCTGGCACAAGAAGAAGCTGCCCTTTGGCGTCAATGTGCAGCTGGATCGTGACATGAACGTGGTCAGCGACACGCTCGGTTGGGATAAGAAAGCGTGGGACCCGCCATACGTATGATCTTGCATGTGAAGCCTCGCTCTCTTAAGGAGAGCGGGGCTTTTTTTGCTTTTTTGCCTATTTAAAACGAGCCTTGTTTGTTACTATTTACAAAAGAATACAGGCCTCAAGCGGGGGGGGATATGGTACAATAGAACTAGTTGTAGCGAAATATGACAAATGCTCGGGAGTAATGATGAATGGATAAGGGGAAATCCAGCGAAGCGGGTTTTACGCTGATCGAGGTGTTGGCATCGGTCGTTATTTTATCGATTGTGTCGATGGCGATGCTCGCTTTTTTTAACAATGCAATGAATTATAACAAAGGGAATCAGAACAAGACGGTGATGATTAACCTGGCGAGAAATACGTTATTTTATATGGAGAAGCAGAGTTATGACGAGTTGAAGGCTTATTTTAAGACCTATGATCAGATTACGCTGCAAAATTGCCATGCAGACATGCAGTGTTTAGATGGAGATTTATTGCCATCGATGCGAAGCGGCATCTATGATGCGTTTCATTCGGAGATCAATGGGATTAAATACATTTCAACGGTCACTTATCAACGGTCACTTGTGAATGCCACTGACGGCAAATGGACGTATTTGCTGCCGATTAAAGTGACGGTGAAAGAGGAAACGCCCCCTTCAAGTCATAATGGCAACCGTTACCAAGCAGATGTGGAGGGGTATGTGGTCGATGAATCCATTCGTTAAAACATTGAAGCAGGAAGAAGGGCTTACCTTAGTCGAATTAATCGCGTCATTGACAGTACTTGGCATTGTGATTGGCACGATCTATGCCGTTATCTCTTTTGGCTTCAATTCTTACAATAAAGTGACGGTTGAAGGTTCACTGCGTGACGAGGCCGATCTCATTATGTCACAAGTGATGACGGAGCTCTACACTTTCGGGCCGACGACCATTAAGCAGGTAACAGATGGAATTGAATTGAGCCGGAGTGAGAAGGATTCAGCGGGGAATAGTGTGATCATTAAGAGCGATATTCATATCGCTGACGTTAGTGGAAAGGTCGGTTTGTTCATCAGTGACACGACCAATCAAGCATCAGTCGATGCCGATCTGAGCGGTTCTACGATAACGCTGGAGTGCGCAGGCACGGTAGCATCTTGCGGCAATGGACTTATTCACATTGACCTCCAACTGGCGCAAAGTGATAAACGGGGCACTTTGCATCGCATTAATCTCACGAGCAGGTTCGGATTTTGAAAAGGAGCGATGGGATGAACCGGTTACAGGATGAACGAGGCTCAACAATGCTTCTTATGCTGTTTATTATTGTGATTTTTACACTATTAGGCCTTGCTGTTGTCAGCGCTAGCATCGGCGGAGCGGCAAGAACGGAAACGAAGCAAAAAGATGTGCAGAGCTTGCATTTGGCTGAAAAAGCGTTAAATGAAGCCGTAGCGATGGTTCAGGGCAAGCTGCAAAGCCTTGGATCGATCAATATTGAACAGTTACCGGATCAGCTTCGAGATGTCATTAATCAAATGAATGACGAGCAGGCGCATGTCGTAAGCTCTCAATATGCGGGTCAAGTCATCACGGATGCCGAACTTGTGAAGGTGAAGCCGGTACCGACGATCAACGTCCATGTTACAGCAACGATAGATGGAGTGACAAGGACGCTAACCCAAGTGCTGGAGATCAGTTCTTATCCGGATGCGCTTAATTATGCTGCCGGGTCAGAAGGGAATATGATCATTAACGGTTCCCCCTACTTCTTAAATGATGTCAATACAGAGGACGGTAAAGGCGGTATTTATGCCGGTGCTGAAATACGAATTAAGAATCGGGCTGAATATGTGTATGCAGATCAAGACCTTAGAGCGGATACGAAATTTCCGGAATTACTAGGAACCGCCTATGTGCAGTCCATAAAGAATATTAAGTATTGTGCATTTTCACCTACCGTTAATTGTGAGGATCCAGTCAAGGACTATTCAACAGTCCAAGAAGCGGACGGAAACAGTGAAAATTCAAGTATCCATAAGGTGCTCGGGGATTCAAGCATCGCCGAAGTGAAAAACAAGAAAGAATTTAAGAGTGTCAATATGGAGGAGTCGTTCATTGATAAATTGACCGAATCGATTGGCGGAACGGAGGCGACACATTCGCTTCTGGAAAACTCCTTTACAAATAGTGGCCCCAGTGGAGCGATCGAGACGCTAATCTCACTGAGCCATTCGCCGGAAGTTATTATAAGTCCAGAGAAGATAACGGGGAATGAAAGCTCTGAAGAGATTGTCCAAAAAAATGAAAATTGGAATACATATAAAGCCTTGCTAAACAGCGAGATCGGCGATCTCACAATCGTGAATAAAGGAAATCTAATTCTGGATCATAGTGAACTCAACAGTCTAACATTTACGCCGTCTGCTAAGCAGTATCGAGAGCCTATCAACGGAAGCGGCAGTGATAACGCCAGTCATTGGGTTATCGTCGATGGTGATCTCGATATTTATAACCAAATGCCGGATAATCCGATTGAAATACGCTCGAATATCCTCGTTACAGGGGATGTGAACATCAGCGGGTATGTGAAAACAGATGCGACGATTATTGCTCTTGGCGCTACCACGATTCAGGATGCTACGATTGAAGGTTTAGAAAGACAAACGAGTACAGGAACAGAAAAAAGCGAACTTGTCCTGTTCACTAAAGGCGACATTCTGATCACACGTGTAAATACAAATGCGGACGGGTCCTTTAAGCATATATCGGATGATGCCTTTCATGACTTATATGAATCGAAAGAATTACAGAGCGGTGGTTTAACGAAGCTGGATGCTTTCTTTTATACGGAGAAAACAGCTATGCTATACGGTGTGGGATCGGTTTTTTGGATTAACGGCGGTTTTTTCTCCAAAGGTGATTTAACCATAAACGCAGTTCGAGGCGATGTAGATGTAGAAAACAATGTCATCGTACCGGAACCTCAGCCAGGCATCTCTGGCCAAAGAGCCAGATTTATTATTTCGTATAATAGCAATATTATTGATCATCAAGCTGCTGCACTACCACGTGTGAAATCTTATCAATTGAATAAAGGCAAAAAAGTCTTGAGCAATGAACAAACCCCGGCATCTCCTTAGAGATACCGGGGTTTTGTTTCGTTCTTAATAGCGGTTTTGCTTTTTAATTGGATCTTCGAAGACGTTCACTCGAACCGAATCGCTTACTGTTGTACCATCTTCATTCTTGTAAGTCACCGTTACTGTGGCCGTTCCTTGCTTCACGCCGGTCACGACACCGTCAGCGACCGTGATAATTTTATTGTCGTCCGAAACGCTCCATTGAACTTTATCTTTGATCTCGTCTTTCATGGTGGAAGGAGCGACCGTCGTCTCACTCCACAAATCGTGGGTGTTGGTAGTTGTCGATCCCAAAGTTAACTTGATCGGACCATCCGGTAATTGGATGGCTGTCAGGTTTTGGTTGACAGCGATGCTCATCGTTGCTGTTTTTTCTTCGTTGTATTTTCCGACAACCAAAAGCTTCACGATCACATTACCGCGTGTTGTTCCTGTGAAGGTAACTTGTGGCGAGGACGTATTTGGACTCAAGGTTGCTCCGCCGGTTGAATCTTCTACAAGAATAAACCATTTGTAGCTGCTCACTGCTGCGTCGGAAGGATTCACAACAGCTTTAAGATTAACGGAATCATTCACATTCACAGGACTTGTCGAGTTGTCGGTACGCGTAATGCTGACCGATTGAATCGGGTTTTTCACATGAATCGTGAACGGTTCGGAAGTGTACTTGACGCCCGCACTTGTCCTTACGGTTACTTTTCCTGTTACCGTACCTTCTTTAAGTCCTTTGAATGTTTTCGTTTTGCTTATTCCATCCGGCGTTACTTCCGTCGCATGACTAGCATCGGTAATTTCCCATGTCGGATCTTCAGCTAACGTCTGGTTCGTTGAGTTGAAGTCTGCAGTGAGCGTGAGCGAGTCACCGACGTTCAAGTCTGTAGAGCCATTCACAAGGAGATTCCCATTCAATTCAATCGAAATCGGATATTGCGAGACGGTGATCGTCGCTGTGTCCTTGATATTCGGATTGTCTCTGGAAGTGACAGTGATAATGGCAGTGCCGGGAGCATTGGCTGTTACTTTTCCATTGCTGTCAACGGAAACTACGTTTGTGTTGCTGGAACTCCAATCGTAGTTGGAGCTGACAAGGCCTGTCGGCTCAATAACCGGATGCAGCGTTGCTGTATCGCCCACAAGCAATTTGGCGTCATCCAAGTTAAAGTCATAGACTGTAACTTGGAAGTTGGCTGGATTTGCGGTCGTCGGGTATGTGCTGCCTTTATCGGTATCGATCTGGATCGAGCCATTAATGACGCCCGGGACATTGCCGTGCAGGTTGCGAATTAAATCGTCATGATAGGCATTCTCGCTAAATGTTGCTTTCACTTTATCTTCCGGAGTAACAAGCCAATGTACGCTGCTGATTTGTTCGTTGACTGTATCGAGAACAGCCTGGATCGAAATGTTCTCACCGACTTTGACCATTGTTGGCCCCGTGAACGTGAGTGTAGGCTGCTTCACCATGATCGTCGCTGTGCTGGACAAGTTGCTGCCGTCGTTGGATCTGACGGTGACCGATGCCGTTCCAGGTGCCAAACCTTTGATCGTGCCTTTGCTGACATCGACGATGCCTGGCTGGGTCGTACTCCAGCTCAGCGTGGCATTGCGAGCATCAGCGGGACCGGAAGAGGCTTGTATTTCTTCGCCGACACGAATCGTCGCATCTTGAATCGATAAGCTCGTTAGCGGCTGATAGACGGTGATATCATAGGTTTTGGTGTATGTCTGGCCTTTGTCTGTTGTAGTTGTAACGGTGACCGTGACAGTCCCTGGGTGAACACCTGACAATGTGCTTGTCACCTGATCAGCTACCGTAAACTGCGCAGTTGCATTGTTGGATGAGGTCCAACGGACAGAAGTGATGGCCTCATTGCCCGCAGTAACCAGTGCCGCTTGCAAGTGAATGGTCGAGCCGACCGCAACTTCGGATGGCCCTGTAATGTTAAGTCCCGGCTCGATAACCGAAACGGTACCCATTGCCGTAAGACCACTGCCATCAGTGGCCGTGACCGTGATGTGTGCAGTACCCGCATTGACGCCTGTAATTTGGCCGCTGTTCGTAACGGTTACGATACTTGTGGCGTCAGACGACCAAGTGAAGTTCTCGTTGTTGCGGTATGTGGCGTCATCCGGACTAAATTTCGGCAGCAGCTTGGTCACATCGCCTCTGGCAATCGTCACATTATCCAATGATAAGGAAGTTAACTTCGTAAAAGCGGTGAACACCTTGTTCGGGAATTGCACGCTTTGCGTACTGCTGCTGTTTACATAATCCTTATAGCTTAAGAGGGCGTTCGAAAGCGAATAATCACCATTGGCGGTCGGTTGAGCCACAATCTGGAACGTGTAGTTGTCCGCCACGAACTGATTGCCTTCCCGACGGTAGGAGATATTTGGCAGATCACCCTCGAGTGTGAAGCCGCTAACCAATGTGCCTGTTTTTGTCAGTGTTGTCGGGTAGTTGACAAGCTGCAGATTGGCCGGGAACGTTTCGCGATAGTGGAGTCCACTAATGGTCAAATCATTGATATTCGTCGAAGCGCTGTAATCTTTAGCTGTCGGTTTAATCGCATAGTTGACCGTGACGGGACTGTTTTTCTCTACTTTATCAGCAGAAATCGTCCGATCCGGCGTCAATTTGGTCGATGTAATGACCTTTACGGCGACGTCTTTCGTTTCCATAGCGCCTTGAACGTCTTTCGTCGTTACCGAAATCGTGAGATCGCCGCCTGTTGCCGCCAGCGGGTTGGTGAAGGAGCGGGTCACTGTTTCGCCTTTCGGCGTCGTAGTATCCTGCAAAACTACATCCGATTTGGCATTGCCGGAAGCATCCTTGTAATTGAACGTAATGGAAGAGATGACCTGCTTGTCGTTCAAATCCAAATCATTCGGCTTGAAGCTGACAGTAATATCACTGTTCGCTGAAATATAGTTCTTATCTGTTGCCGAGTAGGGCACCGGTGCCAGGATGTCCAAGGTCGGCTTATGGTTCGAACCGATAAAAGCACGGAACATCGTGTTGACAAAAAGCTTTTGCTCCCAATCCGGAAAGCTGCTGTTCAGCCTTGAACCGACAAAGTTGTGACCCGTACCCGAATAGGTGACATTCCCTTTGGAATACGTGTAGTAGTGATTCCAGCTATCATCTTTATCCCGCGGACTGCCGTCGATGTTATACCATGGAATGAGCGACTTATCCTCTAAATCAAGTTTATAATATTGGTCATGCGTCGTAGCGACTGCAGGCGTCGTTCCACTGATGTAAAAAGGATACTGGGTTAACAAGCCTTCGTTCACTTTTTTGGTTGATGTCGAAGCATAAGGGGCACTTAACCCCAAGTTCGTTTTCGTTCCGGTCTGGCCCGTTGCAATCTGGAAGTTCGTAATCCATGTCTGGTTGCCTTCGTAAACCGTATCATGCGTAAACATGACGCCTTGTCCTGTTCGAATGAAATCTTTTACTGCATCAGCCGGCGTTTGCGTAATGATAGCCGTTTTGTTGTACTCATCGTTAAAGCCGAAAATGAGCATGTCATATTTACTGTTGAGCTTTGCATATTCCGAGGCGTTGAACGTAGAGAAGTTCATCACAGAAATTTTGATTGTATAATCATCTTGGTTCAAATAGCTCTGCGTCAAATTACTGCTGTTCAGCAGGCTGCTGGCGTTGCTCGTATTATCCGGAAGCACCTGTAGTACGTTAATTACCGGCTTTTGATCCTTAAAACGGAATACGCCGGAAACTGTATCTTTCAGCTTGCCTGTGCTTGTCTGATCAACAACCTCTAGCCGCCAATAGTAAAGACCGGAGTAGCCTTTCGGCAGCGTGAATGAAATCGTATTGCCGTTCAGCGCTGTGACAGGCGCCGTGGCGACCAATTGATTGGCGTTGAAGCCAAGGACGCTGTCGATGCCCAAATACAGATTCGCTACGATATTGCGCTGGCTGATATTGCTGACACTAGATAGATCGAAATTGTAGGTTAACGTGTCCCCAGCTGTATAACTTAAGCTTTGATTGGCAGCAACCGTATAATCCCTCGGCCCGCTATTTAACGTGATTTGCGGCCTAGCGCTGGCACGGTTAGTGAGATTTGTTTTGGCAATAAATTTATTCTCAGTTTGAATGTCAGAGTCACTGACAAATATGACGTTATCGCTTTGATTCGAGAAGTACGGAGCGAATAGATCGTATAAGTTTTTATGATTAGCCACATATTTATTTTTGCTAGTGAGATACCCTTGCTGCAGTGCTCCCCGCTGAGTGGTGCTATCACTGTAAACAATTACCGGTAAACCTTTGCTTATGTACTTATCCCGGATTTCATTCGCTTTAAGGTTTGTGATGTCATTCTCTTCATAACGAGTATTGTGATTGCGAGGAGAATCTCCGCCTAGCTCCGGAGTAGGATTAAACAAGCTTTTGCCAAAATAAATGGCATCGTACTTGCCGTCCAGTTCGTCGCGAAGGGCGACGAATTTCTTCATGCTCACAGTTTCTACTTTAAATGTGTTGTCTGCACCTAGGATGGGGCTTAAATCAGATGAAATGGTGTCGGTATCGCCACTAGCAGGCTTGTCCAAGTCTTTAATCTCAAGAATTTTAACCACTTTGCTCGTGCTAGTCGCATGGGCTGTTGTCGGTGGTATGCCGGCGAGACTGATTAAGCTTGTACTGAGTGAAGCGATCAATACAAGACTGATCTTCTTTGTAGTCAATCGGAACATTTTCTCTCCTCCTGTAATCTAGCAGCATGTTTCATGTATGAAGCTGCATATGACTATTTTACTACTTTTCATGATGCGATTGAAATACTTTTTGTGTACATGATCCCGAAAATTTTTAGATTATTTTCAGAAAATGTCGCAAATTATCGAAAGAGGCAAAAAACAATAAAGCCTTGACTAAATCCAGTACTTTTGCACGATGTTGCAAATATTACCTGTGAAATAAACACAATCTGTCACCGTTAATTTATATACAAAATGTATCCTCGTACGGTATAATAGCCTTGTCTTCAACAATAATTGGGAATGTACAGTACCTACATTAAATAGGTCTTTAGAACTATGTTAAAAATTAATGAAGATTTCGTTATGGGGTTGATTGAAAATGGCACTTGTGAGAAAAAGATTAGGAGACTTGTTAGTCGAAAGTGGCATTATTTCTGAAGACCAACTCCAAGAAGCGCTTAAAGAACAGAGCAAAAGCAAGCAGAAACTCGGAGATTTGCTCATTACCCAAGGATACATTACAGAACAGCAACTGATTGAGGTTTTGGAGTTCCAGCTTGGCATTCCGCATGTCAGTTTATTCAAATATCAGATTAATCCGGATATTGCGAAGATTATTCCCGAAAGTATGGCGCGCCGCTATCAAGCGATACCCCTGCATAAAGAAGGCGGCAAGCTGATGGTTGCGATGGCCGACCCGCTCGATTATTTCGCCATTGAAGAATTGCGGATGAGTACAGGCTTCCGGATCGAACCGGCGATTTCCAGCAGGGACGAGCTGCAGCGAGCGATTGCCCGCCATTACGGTTTGCAGGATTCGATGAGTCAGATGATGTCGGATATGCCGAACGCAGACGAGATTAAAGAAACAGAGATTACGGATGAAGATGCGCCGATCGTTCGCTTAGTGAACCAAATGATCCAGCAAGCGGTTCAGTTAAGGGCATCTGACATCCACGTCGATCCGGGTGAAGCGAATTTAACCATCCGCTATCGGATCGATGGTCATCTGCGGACCGAACGGGTCATCCCCAAACAGATGCAAGGGTTTATTACAGCCCGTTTGAAAATTATGGCCAAGCTGAACATCGCCGAACGCAGGCTGCCGCAGGATGGCCGGATTAAGATGCATGTTGAATTCAAACAAGTGGATATCCGGGTTTCGACGCTGCCGACGATTCACGGCGAGAAGATTGTTCTGCGGATTCTTGATTTGACGGCGGGGGTTAAGCCGATCGAACAGCTGGATTTTGGCACACGGAATATGTCCGTATTTAAAGAGATGATTGAGCAGCCATACGGCATTCTGCTCATCACCGGTCCTACGGGAAGCGGGAAGACGACTACGCTTTATTCGGCGCTGAGCCACTTAAATAAAGAGAACGCCAATATTATTACGATTGAAGATCCTGTCGAGTACCAATTGCAGGGGATTAATCAGGTTCACGTCAATCCAACGATCGGACTAACGTTTGCCGCAGGGCTGCGATCGATTCTCCGGCAAGATCCGAACATCGTCATGGTCGGGGAGATCCGCGACGCAGAAACGGCGGAAATTGCCATTCGTGCCTCGCTGACCGGACATTTGGTTCTGTCAACTTTACATACGAACGATTCTGTCAGTACGATCACGCGGTTCCGGGACATGGGGGTTGAGCCTTATCTGATTGCCTCTTCCTTGATTGGTGTCGTCGCCCAGCGGCTCGTTCGCCGCATCTGTACGGAATGCAAGACGGCGTACACACCGAGCGAGCAAGAGTTGATTTTTATGCAGAATAAGCAGATACATGCCGACAAGCTCTACAAGGGTGCAGGCTGCGGAGCTTGTAACCGTTCCGGTTACCGCGGTCGCGTCGCGATCCACGAGGTGCTGAAGGCCGACGATACCTTGCGTCAGCTCGTCAGTGAGACGGCTACGCTACAGGAACTGCGTGAAGCGGCGGCAAAGCAGGGAATGATCCAATTATTGGATGACGGCATACAAAAAGTTGCCCAGGGGATAACGACCTTACAAGAAGTCATTCGGGAAACGGTCGCCCATTAATACGCGGAAGAGAGAGGGGATGAAGCCATGTCCACATCGCTGGAAGACATCCTAGCCCTATTGAAAAAAGCACATGAGACCAAGGCTTCGGATTTGCACTTGTCCGTCGGCTCGGCACCGGTTCTTCGTGTGCATGGAACGCTGCAAGCCATCCCGCAGGCGACTCTAACCGCGGAGGAGACTCGCGCTATGGCGGAAGCGCTGCTAAGCGAGGAGCAAATTGCGAGGTTCCGTCAAGCAGGAGAGCTGGATTTCTCGTATGAGTTGGAGGGCATGTCCCGTTATCGGATCAATGTATACATGCAGCGCGGCCGTGTGAGTGTGGCGATCCGCACGATTCCGGCGCAAATTCCGAGCTTGGAACAGCTCCAGCTGCCAGCCGTGATCAGCCAGCTTGCGCTCAAACCGCAGGGTCTGGTGCTTGTAACAGGTCCGACCGGAAGCGGTAAGTCTTCGACCCTGGCCGCGATGATTGATTACATCAACCGTCAAGAGAAGAAGCACATTGTCACCCTGGAAGACCCGATCGAATTTCTGCATCAACATGCTTCATCGGTAATTGATCAGCGTGAAGTTGGCAGCGATACGAAGAGCTTCGCGAACGGTCTAAGAGCGGCCTTGCGCCAGGATCCCGACGTCATTCTCGTTGGGGAAATGCGAGATCTAGAGACGATCTCCGCAGCGGTAACGGCGGCGGAAACCGGTCATTTGGTCTTTGCGACGCTGCATACGACAGACGCTCCGCAGACGATTGACAGGATCATCGACGCTTTCCCGGCGCATCAGCAGGGGCAGATCCGCGTCCAGCTGGCTGCCGTACTCGCGGGCGTCATTTCCCAGCGTCTGTTTCCGAAGCCTGGCGGACAGGGGCGGACTTGCGCGACGGAAATTATGATCAACACGCCGGCTGTCGCCAATCTGATCCGATCCGAGAAGGTGCATCAGATCAAGAGCATGATGCAGACGGGCCGCAGCCAAGGTATGCACACGCTGGACACGTCCATCAAGGAGCTGATGCAGCGCGGGTTGATCGATCCATTGGCGGCCAAAGGCTATTTGGTTGAAGCAGGAGTGATGTAATGCCGGAATATATGTACCTGGTCAGAGGACCGCGCGGCAAACAGCAAAAAGGCAAAATTACAGCTTCGGATAAATCCGTCGCGGTTCAAGAACTGAGGAGCAAGGGCTATGTCGTCCTGGCCATGAAAGAAGAGCAGTTCAAAGCGCTAAAGACGGAGATATACATAGGAAATCCCGTAAAAACGATCCACTTCATTGTTTATTGCCGGCAATTCTCAACATTGATACGCGCCGGCGTCAATATCGTCGAAGCAACGAACATCTTGGCGGCACAGACGGAAAGCAAGCCATTGCGTAAAGCGTTAACCCAAGTTGCTGCGAGCCTGGCGAAAGGGGTGTCGTTGTCACAATCGATCACCGAGCATAGGAAAATTTTTCCTGCAATGTTCGTGAATATGATCCGTGCCGGGGAAGAAACCGGGGATTTGGACGGTACACTCGATCGGATGGCGAAGTTTTATGAGAAAGAACATGTGACGCGCGAGAAGATTAAATCGGCGTTAACGTACCCGGTTGTCGTCGGGTTGCTGGCCATGGCAGCCGTCGTTTATTTGTTAAAATCGGTTGTGCCGCAATTCGTCTCCATGTTCGACTCGATGCATGCGGAGCTGCCATTGGTTACGAAATTTGTCTTGGCACTCAGCAAGAGCGTTCAGAATCAGTGGTATGTCTGGGTGTTTGCTATCATAGCCATAACGATTATCTATCAAGTCGCGAAAAGAACACCACATGGCGCTTACATGATTGATTATGCTGTGCTCAAGGCGCCCGTATTCGGCAAGCTTAGACAAAAAGGCGCGATCGCCCAAATGACGCGGACGCTTTCC
>Ga0209566_100780_pt1 | contig 17023 bp, 14 predicted proteins | sample Araplavi_mTSA_r2_2_FD_184287 | JGI IMG/M metagenome (GOLD analysis project Ga0209566, IMG submission 184287) | Arabidopsis root microbial communities from North Carolina, USA - plate scrape CL_Cvi_mTSA_r2 (SPAdes) (version 2) | ecosystem: Host-associated > Plants > Roots > Endosphere | place...
AAGATTCGAAACGACGCCGCCAACGTTGCCAAGGCTGCCGCCGTTGCCGACGCCTGCCACGGTCCCAACGACACCATTCACCAGGCCCGTGACTGGCTGCAAAGCACCTGTCACGACGCCGCCGACTGGCGTGCCTGCGGTCGCACCGCTGACGATGCGGGTAACGGTATTGGTTACACCACTCACCGTCGCCGGAAGATTCGAAACGACGCCGCCAACGTTGCCGAGGCCGCCGCCGTTGCCGACGCCCGCCACGGTTCCGACGACACCATTTACCAGCCCGGTGACCGGTTGCACGACGCTTGTCACGACGCCGCCAACTGGCGTGCCTGCGGTCGCACCGCTAACGATGCCAGTGACGGTGTTGGTCACACCGCTCACCGTCCCCGGAAGATTCGAAGCGACGCCGCCAACGTTGCCAAGACCGCCGCCGTTGCCGACGCCTGCCACGGTCCCAACGACACCATTCACCAGGCCAGTGACGGGTTGCACAACACCGGTTACGAGGCCGCCGACCGGCGTGCCTGCGGTTGCACCGCTGACGATGCCTGTGACGGTGTTGGTCACACCACTCACCGTCGCCGGAAGATTCGAAACGACGCCGCCAACGTTGCCAAGGCCGCCGCCGTTGCCGATGCCCGCCACGGTTCCAATGACGCCATTCACCAGGCCGGTGACGGGTTGCACAACACCGGTTACGACGCCGCCGACTGGCGTGCCGGCGGTCGCACCACTGACGATGCCGGTGACAGTGTTGGTTACACCGCTCACCGTCCCCGGAAGATTCGAAACGACGCCGCCAACGTTGCCAAGGCCGCCGCCGTTGCCGACGCCTGCCACGGTCCCAACGACACCATTCACCAGGCCCGTGACGGGTTGCACAACACCGGTTACGACGCCGCCGACTGGCGTGCCGGCGGTCGCACCACTGACGATGCCGGTGACAGTGTTGGTTACACCGCTCACCGTCCCCGGAAGATTCGAAACGACGCCACCAACGTTGCCAAGGCCGCCGCCGCTGCCCACACCCGCCAGCGTCGTCGCCACGTTATGCAAGGTCGACTCGACCGCTGGAAGCACCGCGCCCGTCACGCCGGCTAGCGGCGTACCAGCCGTGACACCGCCAACCACGCCATTCACCACGGTGTTCACGCCATCGACCGTCGCTGGCAGATGAGTGACCACGCCCTGCAAGCCACCCGAAGCAAGGCCGCCAGTGACCGGGTGCAGCACAGGATTGAGCGCGGGCACCAACGTACTGCCTACGTGCAGGTTCACATCGGCATTCACTAGCGGTGAGCTCGAGAGCACAGGCACTGTCACGCCCACATGCGCATGAGCATCCGCGAGGTCGCCGTGATTTGAGAGCACCGCAGCCTGCGCACCGACCGTGGCGTCCACCGGCGCCACCGCGATGCCGGTAGCAGCAGGAATAACGGGCGTGCCGAGGTGAACGAGGCCATCGGCGCCAAGCACTGCGGGCGCGTTGTGATCCACGAGCGAGCTGGTGACGTTCGCATGCGTAGCGAGCACCACTGCACGGTTGCGATCCACCACGTCGTTGTTGCCAGGCAAGACGGCGGATACCAGGCCCTGCCCCAGTGCGGCGACACCTGCACTACCCGACACGGCACCTACGCGCGAACCCATATCGACAGGAAGCGCAACACCCGCGTTCATTTGCTGACTCGTCGGCACGACGGGCACGGCCACGCGCGCATGCGCGCTGGCAATTCCGCGGCGATGACTCACGGGTACCGGCGCAACGGTGGCGTTGTCGCCGCCCGGCAACGCCACGGCCACGCGATCGAGCAGCGGGCGGACGCCAACGCTCGCAGCCACCGGTGAAGGAGTCTGCGCTGCAGGACTGTCGTACTTCGCGGCCAGGCCCATCAAGTCGTTGAGCTTGGCGTCATCGTTACCTTCGGCGTGCGATGCCGGGTGATACGCCAACGCGCACAGCGCGAGGCCGCCCACCAGCAAGGCGCGTACCGATGGCAGAAAGCCCATCTGTGGCGCAACGCGACTGCGCTGCGAGGAGAGTTCGGACGCGGGCACCCAGGCGCGGCGCGACTGGGACCATACGAGACGATAAATACGATTCATGGCTGTGTCCCCTTGTGGCAGGCGCAGCGCACCGTGTGCAGCCGCGCATACAAGCTCTACCGGTGCGCCTCATGCGCCACCGGCAACCCTTGGAGACCATTACAGCGATGGAACAGCGCGCTCGATGTTCCAATCCGGCACGCGCATAAGCCGATCCGGCAAGGCCTTGGGCAAAACCGGCAGCCTCGTGCACAAATCCGGCACGCATCGAAGTCAAGTGATGAAGGATGAACCGCGCGACCGTGGCGAGGGCTCGTCGCGAGCACTCGTTGATAAGGAGATCAGGCCGCTTCGAACGGTGGCGCGCGCATCAAGGTGTCGCGCGGGCGTTCGCCGAACACGCGACGGTAGTGATCGGCGAAACGCGAGAGATCCCACAGGCCGCAACTGAGCGCCACCGACTTCACCGAGCGGCGGCTTGCGTCGGACAGCGTGAGGTTCTTGCAGGCCGTGCACAGGCGCAACATCGACAGGTAACGGTTCGGCGAGACACCAAGCAAATCGTCGAAGGCATAGCGCAGCGCGCGCTCGCTGACGCCGGCAGCGTTGCAAAGCTCGGTGAGGTAGATGTCCCTGCGCAGATGGCGGCGCATGAATTCTTCCGCGCGCTGCATGGCAAGGTAGTGCGTACGCCGGCCGCGCGAGCAGGCGGGGCGATCCTCCGGACGAACCGACAGCGCGGCAATAAGGTGGGATTCGACCAGGTCGTCGAGCCTTACGTCGGCCAGTGCGCCGTCGCTCGGCTGATTGAGCACGTGGCCGCGCAGCGCCTCCATCTTCGCGCGCAGCGCACGAGCGCGTTCGTCATCGGAAAGCTGAAACAGCGAGATCGCGCGCGTGGGCACTTCCGGCTGATGTGGACTCAGTTCCAGATATTTGTCGACCAGCCGCTGCTGCGGCACCAGCACGCCCGTGAGGCGGCTGCCCGAGCTCAACACGAACTCGCTGACACCTTCGGGGAAAACCGTGAACGCCATGCCCGAACCGAGCGGCGTGCCGTGGCACCAGCTCTCCTGCTCGGTAACGTGCAGATAGCCGAACAGGCACCAGCCCGGCGGCAGGGCGAAGCGACCGCGAAACGCGAAGTTGACCTCGCCGCTGAAGTAGATGGCCTGCTCGGACACGATCGAGTCGACGTGCGCCCGCGGGCCCTGCTTGCCGAGCAACACCAGCTCGAGCTCGCAGACCTTCAAGATGCCGCATAGCGTGACGAGATCGGGCGATTGCAGTCCGACGTCGTTCTCGACTCCCATGTTTGCCCCCCTGAGGCATCCTGTCCGGCAAACCCCAGATAATCAGATATTCCATTTTTAGCAGGTGACGTTGTGCATTAAAGAATTTGCACACGTCACTTCAATGCACATTTTCGGCAAGCCCAGTTTTGTCTGAAATGCAGCCTATTGGTTTGTGATGCAGATCACACAAATGATTTTCGCGTCTGCCGTTTTTGTGCAAGCGGTCAAAGATGCCCCCATAAGACTGTGGCTGTGCGCAAGCCCTTCCAGGAAGGAAGGAACGCACAAAGCACGGGGGATTTCGGTGGATGTCGCGCCAGCGACGAAGCCAATCGCGCCAGTTTTCTTGCCATTAACTGTCGTGAAATTGGCTTCACAAACTTCACGTTTTCTCACGCCGATGATTTCATCGATCTAAATCCATCGATGGCTAATGGGCGGCCCGGTCTTTTCCACGATCTAACTATCCAAAAGGATTATTAGAACGGTTAAAGGCACGACGTATGCAAACGCTTTTCATAGTCCGAATGGACTAGTCGCGTACCGCTCAGTGGCGTCGATAACCCTAGGCGGGCGTTTCAAATCAGCCATACAGAGCGTGGGGCTCTGAGGGAGACACACCATGAATGCTTCCATCCGCAAATTCCTCGCCGAGGAAGACGGCATCACCGCCATCGAGTACGGCATTCTCGCGGCCATCGTCGCGGCAGCCATCGTTGCGGCCTTCCAGGCGCCGCTCGCCAGTCTCTTTTCCGCCCTCTTCGACAAGATGAAGACCGCCGCGGGCATCACCACCTGAGCCAGGTTCGGAGTGACATCGCCGTTCATCGGGGATGGCCAGGGATGGCCAAACGGCTAAACGGGGGAAAGTGATGGCCGCTGTACTTCCAACGCTGGCAATCGTCCTGGGCGCGCTGGTCGTGCTGAGCGATTTCTACGCGCGCCGCGTACCCAATGCGTGGCTGTTCGCCGCGCTTGCAGGCGGGGCCGTGGTGGCTGCGTTGTCGCTGGTTCTGGATCGGGATCACCCGGTTTGGCCATCCATCCCGGGATTGGCCATCGGCCTGATCTCCATGCTTCCTTTCTATGCGATCGGCTGGATGGGCGCGGGGGACGTGAAGTTCTTCGCCGTGCTGGGCTTCCTGCTGGGAGCTCGCGCCCTGCTACCGATCTGGATCGTCGCCTGTCTGCTTACCGGCATGCACGCTCTTGGCGTGCTGGTGATGCGGATTCCCCGTTTCGCCTACGCGCCCGGCGTAGTTGCGGCGCGGCAGCGCATATACACCTGGCCGCTGTGGCGACGCTCGCTGCATGCGCGCCAGGGCCGCATGGGCCAACCGCACGCCGCCTATCTTGGTATCGGCACGCTGGTGACTGTGTTGCACTCGGAGTGGATGCATTGGGGGCACCCGTGAGCGTCCTTTTTCGCCAGTCGCGCCGCATACGCCAACGTGGCATCGCCGCCATCGAGTTCGCGCTGGTATTCCTGCTCGGCGTGCTGCCCTTGCTGATGTTCACATTTTGCGGCGCGCTGATCTTCGCCGCGCAGCAATCGCTGTCGCTCGCGTCGGCCGAGGGGGCCCGCGCGGCGCTGCAATACGGCACCACGGCGCAGCGGCAGACCAATGCCTGCAACGCAGCGCAGCGCTCCATGCAATGGCTGCTCACCTTCTCCGGCGAAACGCCGAGCTGTGGCGCGCCACCAGCACCGGGCGGCACTTATTCGCCAGTAGCGGTATCCAGCCCGGCGCCGTGCCCGAGCAACGCCGCGATGTCGTGCATCACCGTGGTGGCGTCATTCGACTACGACAAGCACCCCTTCATTCCAGGCGCGGCATCGCTGTACGGGTGGTGGCTCAATTCCAACCTCAGCAGCACGGCCACCGTGCAGCTGGACCTTACCGGCACCTGATCCCACGCATCGGAGACACTGACAGATGCACAACGTGTCACGCATCGCCGCCCTTTTGCTGGTCGTCATCGCGACGGTGCTGGCCTTGGTCGCCTTTACGCTTGGCAAACGCCGGCAGGAACCGGTGCAAGCCAGCGCTCCGGCCGTGACAGCGCCGGCCGCTCCTGCGGCACCCGCGGCAACGCAACGCGTGGTGGTGGCCGCACAGATGCTGCCGGCGGGCGAGGTGATCCAAGCCTCGACGTTGCGCGAAGTGGCCACATCGGCCGCACCAGAAGGCAGCTACGCGCAGGCAGCGCTGCTGGTGGGCGAGGTGCCACGCGTGAATATTCCCGAAGGCACGGCGGTCACTTCCGCGCTGCTGTCCAATCCGGTCGCCATGCAGTTGCGCCCGGGCGAGCGCGCGGTTGCCGTGCCGGTGGATGAGATCTCTGGCGTGGGCTATCGCGTGCAACCGGGCGACTACGTCGACGTGGTGCTCACGCTGAAAGTCGCCGATGCCGCGCCAACGGCGATGGCCAAGGAGCATTCGGAGAGCCGCCTGCTCGCATCGCGCCTGCGCGTGCTGGCTTATGGCGTACGCGACCTGCCTCGCGCCGACAACGCTGCCAAGTCGTCGTCGGGCAAGTCCGAGCAGACTGAGCAGCCGCCCAAGATGGCCGTGCTGGCCGCACCGCTGGATGCCATTGACCCACTGGTGCTCGGCGCGCAGAGCGGCAAGCTTTCGCTCGCGCTGCGTCATCCGGGCGACGAGGGCATGCCGAGCGACCTCCTGTTTCCCCTGCCCGCCACCTTGCTCTCGCCGCGCGGCGACTTGAGTGCGGACCAGCGCGGCGCGCTCGCCTCGCCGGAGAACCGCGCCTATGCGGGCATCGCCGAGGCAGGCCTGGTCGGGCGCTCGAAGATGGCCGTCACGCGACAGGCACCACGCGCGACCAGCAGTGGCGTGGAGATCATTCGCGGCTCGACCGCTTCTACCGCGCACGCACCGCAGGCGGTGACGCCATGAGCCGGTCGCGCACCACGCTCGCCTTGCTTTGTGCCGGCCTGCCGCTCGCGGTGGGTGCGGTCAGCGTCAGCGATGCCGTCATCGTGCTGCAGGTTCACGAGCAGCGACCGTGGCATCTTCCCTCGGACATCGAGCGCGTGGCGATCGCCGATCCGTCCGTCACCGACATCGTGATGCTCAAAGGCCAGCGCGACGCGCTGCTGGTTGGCAAGCACGCGGGCGAAACCACCCTGCTGCTGTGGCGCCGCGGCGACACCACCCCTCAACGCGTCGGCGTGGAAGTGCGCAGTGCGGGACAAGCCGCACTTAACAACGCCAGCGGCCTGCAGATTGCGGTGCAGGACAACGAAGCAGTGCTGCGCGGCCAGGCCGACAGCATGATCGAGCACGAGCGCGGCATGGCTGCGGCGCAGAACGCCGTGGGCGAGAAAGGCGCGGTCATCGATGCCTCCAGCGTCGCCAGCGGCGGTGTGGTGCAGGTGGAAGTGAAAGTGGTCGAATTCGACAAGACCGTGATGAGCCAGATCGGCATCAACTTCCGCGCATCCAACAACGGCTTCAGCTACGGCTTCACTTCACCGCAAGGCAGTTCCACCACCACCGGCGGCGCCATCTCCTCCGCCTTCAACCTGGTGATGGGCCACACCAGCGCCAACGGGCTGCATACGTGGAATGCGGATATCAACCTGCTGCAGAGCAACGGCATGGCGCGCGTGCTGGCCGAGCCGACGCTGGTGGCGCTGTCCGGCCAGAGCGCCAGCTTTCTCTCCGGCGGCGAAATTCCCGTGCCGGTGCCGCAAGGCCTTGCTACCACCACCATCTATTACAAGTCCTACGGCATCGGCCTCACGGTGACGCCCACGGTGCTCGCGCCCGACCGCATCGCCCTCAAGGTGGCGCCAGAAGCGAGCGACCTGGACTACACCAACGCAGTGGTACTGAACGGCGTCTCGGTGCCGGCCATCAGTACGCGACGTGCCGATACCACCGTGGAACTGGGCGATGGCGAAACCTTCGTCATCGGCGGCCTGGTGAGCCAGAACACACTGAGCCAGATCGACAAGATCCCGCTTCTCGGCGACATCCCCATCCTTGGCGCGTTCTTCCGCGATCTCAAATACAGCCGGCAGAACAAGGAACTGGTGTTGGTGGTGACGCCGCACCTCGTGCAGCCCATTGCCAAGGGCACTCCACTCGCACTGCCCGGTGAACGCGAAGAACGCAACAACCTGCCGGTGTGGGGCTCATGGCTGCTGCATCCGGCCGGCTCGGACCAGTTGCCGGGCTTCTCGCGCTGAGGACACAAGCCATGCAGCCAAACCCCACGGTGGTGACCTTGACCAAGCCGGCGCTGGAACAAACGCTGCTGCTCTACTCGCCGGACGAGAACAACGCGCAGCGCTTTGCCGCACGGCTGCGCAACTTGGTGACGCTGTCGTGGTGCGACAGCCACCAGTTCTCTGCCAGCCGCCGCATCCTGGACGAACACCAGCCGCGCCTGGTGATGCTCGACTTTTCCAAGGGTCATACCGATGCATCCACCGAGATCGCGCGCCAGCTGATGGCGCTGGACCCGGGTCTGGTATTGCTTGGCATGGGCGCCGCTGCGTCCGACCGTGGCGCCGGCGTGCTCTGCGCCATGCGCGCGGGGCTGAAGGATTTCATCGACATCGACGCGGGCGACGAGGAGATCCTCGACCAGATCAAGACCGCGCTGGAACAGCTGCGCACCGCCGCCGAAGGCCAGCCCGCGCGCAGTGGCCGTCGCGGCCAGCTCGTGCTGGTGTGCGGCGTGCGGCCCGGGTTGGGCAGCAGCACGCTGGCCGCTCACCTGGGCGCGCTCGCCGCAGCGATCAAACCTTCGCCCGGCTCCGCCGCGCACGCGAACGACGTAATGCTGCTCGATCTGGGTCACTCCCGTGGCGACCTCGGCCTTTACCTGGGCACCGGCGGCGATTTCCATTTCGACGACGCGCTGCGCAACGCCGGCCGCATCGACGCCACGCTGGTGCGCACGGCCGTGCCGCACCACGCCAGTGGCGCCGCCGTGCTCGGCCAGCCGCGCGAACGCAATATCAGCCTCGCCGGTACCGAGGTGGGTCCGCTCACCGAACGCCTGCTCGGCATGTTCGACGTGGTGTTGTGCGACCTCGATACCCGCGTGCTCGACGACGTCGCGCACAGCCTGCTGAAGATGGCGGACGAGATCTGGCTGGTGGCCGACCAGGCTATCGGCTCGATGGTGGCGCTCGATACCTGCCTGCGCCAGCTCGAACGCGCGCAGGCGCGGGATCTTCGCGTATCGCTGGTGGTGAACCGCTACGACGAGGCATGCGGCGTCAACGGCGCGCGTCTCAGCGAACGGTTCGGCATTCCGCTGCTGGCCGCGCTGCCCGAACGTTCACGCGTGCTGCGCGCCAGCGCCAATCGCGGCTCGCTGCTGCACGAAACCGCGCCGAACGACGCCTATGTGCGCGCCCTTTCACCACTCCTCGCCCGCCTGCGCCTGCGCGTCAAGCGCGATGGCAACCGCGGCGCGTGGAAAACATGGCTCAACCGAATGGGGGGAACCCAATGGAAACGTCGCTGAATTCCTCCAGTGCCATGCTCGCTGCCGCGCTGCGCCGCGCGGACGTCTCCTCGCGCCTGGACGGGCCCGACCTGCCGTTCGAGCAGACGCAGCAGTTCCAGGACGTGCTCTCCGCGGCGCATGAGTTCCTGCTCAACCGCATCGAAGACCAGCGCATCGACATCGCGTCGTGGTCGCGCACCACGGTCACCAAGTACGTGGAAACCGAGACGGCGAGCTTCGTGCAGGAGTGGCGCATCCCGGTCAACCAGTCGGAAATGCAGCAGGTGTCCGGTGCACTGGTGAAGGAACTCACCGGCTTCGGCCCGCTCGATGACCTGCTGCTGGACACCGAGGTCGAGGACATCCTGATCAATGGCCACGACGACGTCTACGTGTCGCGCCGTGGCATGCTCAAGCGCGAGAGCATCCGCTTCAGCGACAGCCACCATCTGCTTCGCATCGTGCGCCGCATCCTCGCGCCGCTGGGCCGCCGACTGGACGATTCCAACCCCATGGTCGACGCGCGCTTGCCCAACGGCGGCCGCCTCAATGCCATCATCGAGCCGCTCTCGGTGGGTGGCCCCTGCGTATCGATCCGCAAGTTCCGCAAAGACCCGTTCACGCCCGAGGAACTGCAGGAGAAGGGCACCTTCGACAACGCCATCCGGCGCCTGCTGGAGGCCATGGTGCTGGGCCGCTGCAACATCATCGTGTCCGGCGGCACGAGCTCGGGCAAGACGTCCTTGTTGAATGCGTTGGCGAGTTTCATCCCGCATACCGAGCGCGTGATCACGGTGGAAGACACCGCCGAACTCTCGCTCAACCATCCGCACGTGGTGCGCCTGGAAAGCCGCCTGGGCAGCTTCGACGGCGAAGGCGCGGTGAGCATCCGCGATCTGGTGCGCAACAGCCTGCGCATGCGCCCCGACCGTATCGTGGTGGGCGAAGTGCGCGGCACCGAAGTGCTGGAAATGCTGCAGGCGATGAATACCGGCCACGACGGCTCGATGTCCACCATCCACGCCAACTCGCCGCGCGATGCGCTGTATCGCCTGGAGATGCTCGCGGGCTTTGCCGGTTTCCAGGGCAGCGAGAACAGCCTGCGCCGTCAGATCGCCAGCGCGGTCGATTTCATTGTGCAGATCGCGCGCCTGAGCAATGGCCGGCGCGTCATTTCCTCCATCACGGAAGTCACCGGCGTGGGCGACAACGTGATCACCACGCAAGACATGTATCGCCACGATCCGTTCGTGGATCGCGATGGCAAGGACATCGACCGCTGGATGAGCCTCGGCCTGCAGCCGCACACCACCAAGCTGGACGCGTTCCGCCAGTTCCTGCGCGAAAGCAGCGGGCCGTTCGCATGATCCAAGCGCTGTCCCTCGTTGCCATGGCGCTGCTGCTGATCGCTGGCGCCATCGAGCTGTGGTGGGGCGGCGACTTGCGCCTTCAACAGCGCAAGAGCATGGAGAGCATCGAGCAACGGCTCAACACCCGCGCCCCGCCCGATGCGCGCGCCTTGCCGCCGTCGCTGCCAGGACAGCGCAAGCGCGATTTCCTTCAGCGCATCGACGGGTTTCTGCTGCGCGCGGATCTTCCCGCCGAACGGGCCATCTACCTGGCACTGGCGGCACCGGGCATCCTCCTTGCGTTGCTGGCATGGTGGCGCGTGGGCAGCGCGCTGGCGATGCCGCTGATGCTCGCGCTCTATGTCTGCGTGCTGTGGTTGTGGCTTCGGCGGCGCATCGAAAAGCAACAACAGAAGCTGCTGGCGCAGCTGCCGGATTTCCTGGACGGCATGATCCGCATGACCAGCGTCGGCAACAGCTTGCCGATGGCTTTCCAGAGCACCAGCAAATCCGTGGCGCAGCCGTTGCGCGGCGTGCTGGATCGCACGCTCTCCTCCATGCACGCGGGCGCAGATCTCGATACCGCGCTGGCGCTGGCTTCGCGGCCCTATGCGCTGGAAGAACTCGCGCTGCTGCATGCCGTATTCGGCATCGGTATGCGCGTGGGCGGGCGCGCCGACCATATCCTGCAGCGCATGAGCGACTTCATGCGCGACCACGCGCACGCACGCGCGGAATTGAAGGCCATCACCTCCGAAACGCGCATGTCGGCCTGGGTGCTGGCGCTGCTGCCGGTGGCCGTGTCGGTGTTCATGACCATGTTCGATCCCGCCTTCTTCAAGCCGATGTTCTACACGCCGATGGGCCACAAGTTCCTGTTCGTGGCGCTGGCGTTGGAACTGGCGGGCGGGTTGCTGCTTTACCGGCTGGCGAAATCGCTCTAGGCGCACCAGCAACGTTCACAGGGGGCGTGTCGTGGAAACAGGCTGGATCGTGATGGCTGCCTTTGTTGCGCTGGCCGCGGGCCTTGCCCTGCTGGCCGGCGAAACAGTGCGCCATGTCCGGCAGCGCCGCCAGGAAAACCGCGTGATCGACCGCGCACTGCTCGGCCCGCCCGCGGCCAGCGACGTTGCCGCCGGCGAACCCAAGGAGCCGCTCTGGCGCGCGGCCGTGCACTGGCTGGATGCGCTGGGCCGTCGCTTTGAAAGCGGTCGACTCGGCAAGGCGCTGATCGCATCGGAAGATCGCCTGCTGCTCAGCCAGATCAACCGCAACACGGCCGAAGGTCGCGCCGTATTCCTCGGCCTGCGCCTGGCACTCGCGCTGGCGATGCCACTGCCCGTCATGCTGTGGCTGGCGCCGAAGGGCATCTCGGCCATGGTGGTGTTTGCCGGCGCCGTCGCGTTCGGCCTCATCGCGCCCAAGGTCGTGCTGGGCAGCCTCGCCGGCCGGTTGCGCAAGCGTGCGGACGACGAACTTCCCCTGTTGATCGACCTGCTGCGCCTGTTGCAGGGCGTGGGCTTCAGCGTGGATCAGAGCCTGCAGATGGTGGCCGACCGTTTCGGCGAGGCCATGCCGCTGATGAGCCGCGAGATACGCGACGCCAACACGCAATACCTGCATGGACGTTCACGCATGCAGTCGCTGCATCGGCTGTGCGAGTTCGACAACGACGGACTCAAGAGCCTCGTGCAGATCCTTGTGCAGGTACACGAGCACGGCGGCGCGGTGCAGGAGCCGCTGCGCCAGTTCGGCGATCGCCTGCGCGAGCAGCGCAAGCTGCGCATGAAGGAGCTGAGCGGCAAGCTCTCCGTGAAGATGACCGTGGTGATGATGCTGACCCTCATCCCCGCGTTGATGCTGGTGCTTTCGGGCCCCGCCGTGATTTCGCTCATCACCACCCTGACCAAGCTGAAAGGACATTGATCATGGCGCTGCCGTTTTCCCCACGACACGCGCTGGCCGCCGCTGCGGCGTGCCTGCTGCTGGCCGCCTGCGGCAAGACGCTCGGCGGCTACCCCAACCACGCGGCGGAGCCGTCGCTGGTGGCGCCGAGCGCCAGCCCACGCGATGACAAGACGGTTTACATGGACTTGATCCGCGAGATGCAGCAGCAAGGCGCCTATTACGCGTCGCTCGCGCACATCGATGCGTATCGTCAGCGCTTCGGCAACACACCGGAACTGCAACGCCGCCGCGCCGATGCGTTGCGCGCCACGGGGCAAATGGATGCTGCCCGCGCGCTCTACCGCGCGCTGCTCAACGGTGATCAAGCCGCCGCGGCATGGCACGGCCTGGGTTTGATCGAAGCGCAACAGGGACACGCCGACGCGGCCGACGATGCCTTGCTCAAGGCCACCGCGCTCGAGCCGGTGAATGCGGCCTACCTCAGCGATCTCGGCTACGCGCGTCTTTGCGCAGGCCAGCTCGCAATGGCGAAGGAGCCCTTGGCGATGGCGGCGGAATTGGACCCCAGCAACGCCAAGGTGATCGCCAACCTCGCGCTGTGGGCCATGCTCAACGGCGATAGCGCACGCGCTGAAGCAATGATGCAGCGCGGCCAGCTGCCGCCGGAAAGCCAGCAGGACGTGCGTCGTCTCGCCGTGCAGCTCGCCTCGCGGCACCCCATGGCCGCCGCGCCAGTTACCGCGCCCGCGCCATCCATGCTCTCGCCCATCGCGCGCGCCGCCAACGCGACGACCAACGTACCCGCCAGCATGTTGCAACGCTTCACCACCGACGCCACCGCTTACGAGGCTCGCCCATGATGATCCCGCCGTTCCCGCGCGTCGCCATCGCCGTGTTCGCCGCGCTGATGTGCGCGGCCGCGCCTGCGCAGCAGACACCGATCACCGGGCAAATGCTCGCGCCCACCGTGCCTTCGCCAGGCACGCCCGCCGATGGCGCGCCATCACCCGCAAGTCCGGCCCCACCTACTCCCGCGTCCACGGAGACGACGGGTTCCATTACGCAGGTGGGCGACACCACACGGCAGTTGCTGCGCATGCAGGCGCAGGGGACGCGGGCCGGCAAGCACCTGCCGATTCCCGGCCAGGAAGCCTCGGCGAGCTACCAGCGTTACCTGAAGAGCTTCGAACATCCCATCCCCGAGTTCTACGACACGGCGGTGTCGAAGAGCGGCGGTGACTCGACGGGTTCCGCTGGCGCGCCGTGACGACGATGCCCGCATCGCTCGTATCGTATGACGCGCTTCCGCCACGTGCTTCCGCGCGAACACAGTGGGGCGCCACAGCCGTGTCGATGCTGCTGATGATGCTGTTTCTGTTCAGCATGCTCGGCGTCGCGGAAGTGGGTTACCTCTACTGGGCCAAGCGCGATACACAGAAGGTGGCCGACCTGGCCGCATTGGCCGGGGCACAGCAGCTCAGTGCATGCGCGAGCGACAACAGCAACAACACCGTGGCGCAGGGCAATGCACGCACGGAGAACGCCTTCCGCTATGGATTGACCATTACCTGCGGCACCTGGGACCCGGTCGCCAACGCTGCTATCGCCGATCATTTTGGCGCCACCGCGTCAGGCAATGCGCCCAACGCGGTGAAGGTAGTGGCGCAGCGTCCCGTGCTTCCCATCTGGGGCATGGCCGGAAACCTGCCCACGGTCGGCGGTACGGCCGTTGCCAGCGGCCTGCAACCGGTGGCGGTGTTTTCGGTAGGCAGCACGCTCGCCACGGTGAATTCGGCGGCGCCGCTTGGCCAGCTGCTGCAAGGCATTGGGCTCAACCTCTCCAACGTTTCGCTGGTGGGTTACAACGGCCTGGCTACCGCCACCATCACACCATCGGGCCTGCTCAACCAGCTCGGCGTGCAGGTACCGGCCAACATTTCCGTGGGCGATCTCAATACCTTGCTTGCGTCCTCGTTGCAGGCGCGCGCGTTGATCGACGTGCTCAACGCCACCGTGATCGCCGCTGGACAGCAGCAGCTGGTGAGCACCAACGCCACGCTGGTCAACGCGATCACCGCCACGCTTGGCAGCGCACCGGGCACGGTGACACTGGGTTCCAGCAACGGACAACCCGGCGGCCTGTTCGCACAGATCGTGGCACCCGATTCGGCCGCGCAATCGGCATTGAACGCACGCGTGAATGCCTTGCAGCTCATCAGCACCGCCATCGGTGTGGCGACGGGCAAGCATGCGCTCACCGTATCCGTGCCCCCGACCAGCATCCCCGGCCTCACCGTCACCGCCGCCGCCAGCGTGGTGGAGCCGCCAGCCATCGGTATCGGCGGCGTGGGCACCAAGGCGTTCACCTCGCAGATTCGCGCGTTCGCGCGATTGCAGATTGCCTCGTCCAATATTCCATTGATCGGCGGACTGGTGGGCGGGTTGGTCAATATCCAGCTTGACCTTCCGGTGGCGATCGACCTGGTGAACGCGCAGGCCACGCTTACCGACTTGTGCACGCAGAAGGATGCCGCTGGCCACGACCTCGCCACCATCAGCGTCAACTCCAGCGTGCTCAAGACCTGCGTGGGCAACATCACGCAAGCGAATGCGTTTTCCACTGCCGGCAGTTGCGACCAGATTGCGGGTGCCAATACGGACAAGAACCTCTTGAACGTGTCCGTGGCCGGCACGTCGCTCGCCAATGTCACCACGCATTTCGCCATTGGCGCGCTGCCCGCCAGCGGTTCGGACACGTTCTACGCGGGCAAAACCGAGAATCTCCCTGCCAACGGCACGCCGCTGACCATCGGCAGCACCATCACCAATCTGTTCACCGCGCTGACGCAGGTGATGATCGGCACCACGCTGGGTACCAACGCCACCAGCCTGGGCAACAATCTCGGTACCGACCTGTGGAACGCCAACGCGGCCGCGCACACGGGGGTGTTGCCGAACAACAACCAGCTCGCCGCCGCGCTCAACCAATTGCAGGCCAACACGTCGTCATTGGGTTCGTTCCTGCAGAACGCGCCGCAACAGGTTACCGATCTGCTCGGCAACACGCTCACGCTCAACTTGGGCGGCGTACTGGCGGGGGCGGGCAATCTGGTCGGCAGCTTGCTCAATGTGGTCGGCGGCATCCTTGGCAATACGGCTTGCACGCTCAGCACCGCGAGCTGCATTTCGTACCTCCAGACCACCTTGAAAGGCACGTCCAGCGGCGTATCCAACGGCCTGCTCGGCGTGCTCGGCTTCGTGCTGCAAACCCTGCAAGCGCCGCTCAACGCGCTGGGCACCACCACGCTGAGCCCCCTGCTCACCGGCACCCTGGGCGTCAACCTGGGGGTGAGCACGGTGAACCTGCAATCGCTGCAATGCCATGGCGTGCAACTGGTCTACTAACCATGCGTTTTCGTGATCCCGAGCCCCTTGACCGCTTGCCGCAGACCCTTAGACTGTCCCGGATATCCCGGCAAAGGGCCGGCTTGGCGCGTTCCAGCGCAGGCCGGGGCCGGGTTCGATCAGAGGGGAACAACGGAATGAAGGCTTTGACTCGCAACGCGAGCCCGCGGCGTGTGCTGTGCGCCCTCGGAACCATGGTGCTCATGGCGACGTCCGCATGCGCCAGCTCGCCCGCCACGAGCAACAATCCCATGCCGCCCTCGCCCGAGGCGTCCTCCGCCGCCACGCCTCCGCGCGTGCCGCTGAGCACGGTGGAAAGCCTGCGCCAGCTGATCGACAACCATCAGCTCACCGAAGTGCGCACCACTTACAACAGTACCTACGGCGCCAGCCTGTTGTTCCGCCCAGAGACGCTGGGCTATTACGTGGTTCTTTTCCACGGCAAGGAATTCTGGCGCGTCATGCAAACCGACTCCTTCGACGACGCCGAAAGCCTCTACCGCACCTTCGTGTCGCAGACGCAGACGCTGGGGCAGGTGGAAATCGACACCATGCGCCTGGATGCCGGCAACAAATACGCCGAGCACATGATCGCCGTGAACGAAGCCAAGCTGCGCAGCCTGCAGCAGGACGCCAACAATCAGCAGCAGCAAGCCCGCCAGGTGGCCGAAGCGCAGGAACAGGCACGCCAGCAGGCCGTGACGCTCAGCAGCGACCTGCACAACACCAACGCCCAGCTCGATGCGGTGAAGCAGCAGGTGCACGCACTGGAAGCCATGCAGGCCAACCCTGCGCTGGTGCTGCCCTCGCCGACGCCGGCGCCGGCCACCACCTCCGCCGCGCCCGCGCCGCAGCAGCCGGCCTCGCCCTGATCCACCGCGGGCACGCCGCATGAAAACTCAAACGCCGCATCGGAAACGATGCGGCGTTTTTCGCTTCAGGCTCAGGCGAATGATTGGCGTGCGCGTCGGCTGCAACGTCGGTGCGCCATTGCGCTGAATCGAAACGTATAACCACAACGCGCATCGCATGGTGGGTGCTCGGCCGGAGTCCCGCGCCTTCGCAGGCGGTCGAGGGCAAGCTCAAACGCTAAGTGCGCGCAGCACCTGCCAAGCGGCAGAGAAACGAACTACGCTGGCTTTCCGGATCCGACTAGTTTCGGATCCCAACCCGCATGCTCGACACCGGCCAAGAACGTGGAGCGAAAGAACGCCAGCAGGTCGTGGTCGGGATGTTCCGACAGGCGAAGATCATCGTAATCCAGGATGAATTCGCTCATGGCCGTATCCCAGCGGGCGCTCGCGGGCAGCACCTTCGCCGTTTCGATGCCGGCGGGTTGCGGGTAGGCAAACGCATAGAACGCCGGCCTGGGATACGCGGCGCTGCCCGACCACCAGCCCATCTCGATCAGTTCCGCATTCATCGCATTGCGACGAATGAAATCCGCGTCGGGTCCTGGCGCCGCAGGCTTGCCGTTGTAGAACACATCGCGGATATCCAGCGTTCCCCACATCAGCCCGATCGGCT
>Ga0209566_100781_pt1 | contig 16945 bp, 13 predicted proteins | sample Araplavi_mTSA_r2_2_FD_184287 | JGI IMG/M metagenome (GOLD analysis project Ga0209566, IMG submission 184287) | Arabidopsis root microbial communities from North Carolina, USA - plate scrape CL_Cvi_mTSA_r2 (SPAdes) (version 2) | ecosystem: Host-associated > Plants > Roots > Endosphere | place...
TGGATGCCGAGCGCGCTTTCGTCGTCGTGCATCGCGCCGATGAACCGGTCGGTCAGCGACTTGATCGTCTCGCCGTTCTCGACCGCGCGGCGGATGATCTTGTCGTCGATGTCGGTGATGTTGCGCACATACGTGACCCGGTAACCGATCGCACGCAACCAGCGCTGGACGAGGTCGAACACGACCAGCATGCGCGCGTGGCCCACGTGACAATAGTCGTATACGGTGATTCCGCATACGTACATCCGCACTTCGCCGGGCTGGCGCGGCACGAAAACTTGCTTGTCACGCGCGAGCGTGTTGTAGATGCGCAGTGATTCCATAGAGATGAACCGTGAGCCGAAGGAAACCGCCCTGGCGAAGCTCGCCCAGCATGCGAAACGGACGGACCATCTGCTGCGGCACCAGGCCGAGCGTCCTCGATATCACATGGGGCGGTCAGGCTGCAAGCACAGCGGTGACGGCCACGAGAGGCTAAGAAAGACTGCCTGCGGCTCGCCGGAACGCGCAGACGTTTTGTTAGAATGGCTCGGAGTATAACATTCCGATTTACGCCTATGAAACCTCATCGCGGCCGCGCGCCGAGCGCTGCGACCCTCGTTGCGACCACCGTCATGGGCGTCGCGCTGACGCTGTTCGCGGCCCCCGCAGCGCATGCGCAGAAGGCCCCGGCCACCGCCGACGGCACCCCCGAAATCGACGCGTCGATCGCCGGCAAGCAGTGGAAGCAGGCGCTCGCGCAGCTCGACGCGCGCATCGCTTCGAATCCGCACGACCTGCAGGCACAGTTCAAGCGCGGCACCGTGCTGGCCCGCCTGAACCGCGACGACGACGCGATCCAGCAGTTCGTCGCGATCACGCAGGCGTACCCCGAACTGCCCGAGCCGTACAACAACCTTGCGGCGCTTTACGCGAAGCATGGCCGATACGACGAAGCGCGCACCGCGCTCGTCACGGCGACGCAAGCGAACCCGAGCTACTCGCTCGCATACGAGAACCTCGGCGATCTTTACCTGCGCCTCGCGGCCGAGTCGTACAAGCGCGCGCAATCGCTCGGCCGCACGAGCGGCGCGACCGCGCAGCGCCTCGCCGATCTCCAGAAGATCGTGTCGCCGCCGAAGACCGCGCCGAACGCCCGCGCGGCCTCACCGGCCACGCGCGACTACTCCGACCGCGCCGCCGCGAACGTGAGCACCACCACGCTGCCGATGTCGCCGACGTTCCAGTTCAGCGGTCCGTCGGGCGCACTGGCGGCGCCGTACGTCGCGCCGTCGCAATAAGCGGCGCGGCCTTCTTTCCCTCCCAACCTGAGGATCGCAATGAAACGTCTGTTGCTGGCGCTTGGCGGCGCCGCCCTTCTCGCGACCGCGACCGCACCTGCGTTCGCGCAATCGGCTACCGCGCACCCCGTCGTGCAGCTGAAGACCTCGCAGGGCGACATCCGCGTCGAGCTCTACCCGGAGAAGGCGCCGAAATCGGTCGCCAACTTCCTCGATTACGTGAAGGCCGGCCAGTACAACGGCACGATCTTCCATCGCGTGATCAAGGGCTTCATGATCCAGGGCGGCGGCTACAAGACCAACTTCGAGGAGAAGCCGACCCGCGCGCCGATCCCGCTGGAAAGCCGCAATGGTCTGAAGAACCTGACGGGCACGATCGCGATGGCACGCACGAGCGATCCTAACTCGGCCACCGCGCAGTTCTTCATCAACACGGTCGACAACAGCGGCCTCGACTACCCGAACCCGGACGGCAACGGTTATGCGGTGTTCGGCAAGGTCGTGTCGGGTCTCGACGTCGTGAAGAAGATCGAAGGCGTCGCGACGACCTCGCGCGGCCCGATGCAGGACGTGCCCGCACAACCGATCGTGATCGAATCGGCGAGCGTCGTCTCGAAGTAAGAACCTGCCGGCACGTCCGGCGCCTCACGCGGCCGCGTCGCACGACCGGCCGCGTGCCATTTAAACCGCCTCACCGAAGGAATTCATCATGGTTGAACTGCATACGAACCACGGCGTGATCAAGCTCGAGCTCGACGCCGCGAAGGCACCGAAGACGGTCGAAAACTTCCTGAACTACGTGAAGAAGGGCCACTACGACGGCACCGTGTTCCATCGCGTGATCAACGGCTTCATGATCCAGGGCGGCGGCTTCGAGCCGGGCCTGAAGCAGAAGCCGACCGACGCGCCGATCGACAACGAAGCGAACAACGGCCTGAAGAACGACAACTACACGATCGCGATGGCGCGCACGAACGATCCGCACTCGGCAACCGCCCAGTTCTTCATCAACGTGAACGACAACGACTTCCTGAACCACTCGTCGCCGACGCCGCAAGGCTGGGGCTACGCCGTGTTCGGCAAGGTTGTCGAAGGCCAGGACGTGGTCGACAAGATCAAGGGCGTCAAGACGGGCAACGCCGGTTTCCATCAGGACGTGCCGGCCGACGACGTCGTGATCGAAAAGGCCGTCGTGGTCTGACGCACAGCACGTAACGGAGGCACTTCGATGTTGCAGGAGAGTCCGCCGCGAAGCGTCTCCGCGGGCGTGCCGGGCGAGCGCGAATACGCGCAAGCCGCACGCCCGTTCCTGTTTCTCTCCGATCTGCACCTGAGCGAAGCGATTCCGAAGACGGTCGCCGCGTTCGAGCATTTCGTGAAATACACCGCCGACAGCGCCGACTCGGTGTTCATCCTCGGTGATCTGTTCGAATACTGGATCGGCGACGACATCCTCGACGACGATCCGTTCGCGGCCCGCATGGCCGCGCTGATGCACACGTTCTCGGAACGCGGAATTGCGCTCTACGTGATGCACGGCAACCGCGATTTCCTGCTCGGCCGGCGCTTCATGAAGGCAGCCGGCGCGATGCTGCTGCCCGACCCGTCGCTGATCATGGCGTTCGGCCAGCGCATCGTGCTCGCGCACGGCGACGCGCAATGCACGGCCGATCGCGGCTACCAGCTGTTCCGCCGCTTCGCACGCAACCGCGTCGCGCAATGGCTGTTTCTCTCATGGCCGCTCCGCTGGCGCCGCGCGCTCGCGCACCGCATGCGCTCGAACAGCGAAGCGGGCCGGATGCGCCCTGCTTCGGCGATTTACGATGTCACGCGTGAAGGGGTGGCCGCCCTGTTCCGGAAAAGCCGCGCGAGCGTGATCATTCACGGCCACACGCACCGCCCCGCGCGCCACAGCGAGCCGGGCGGCATTCGCTGGGTGTTGCCCGACTGGGATCTCGACCACGGCAAGCCGCGCGGCGGTTACCTGCGTGTCGACGCGGAAGGCATCCACGCGATGCCGCTCGACTGACGCGGCCGCCGCCGTCGAACCGACCTGTCGCGACCGGCATCGATCACATTACGCCTGGCGCTCGACCGTCTTGCCTTCCAGCACCGCCGACAGCCGGCGCAGATCGAGGCGCGCCGCGTCGGCGCCCTGCAGCGTTTCCAGATGCGTGCCGAGCCGCTCGAGCGCCGCGACGATCTCGTCGACGCGGCGGCTTTCCTTCGCAGCGTGATCGATCAGCCCGTGAATGGCGAGCGACATCGGATCGTCGGCATTCGGCGTGATCCCGTACGCGGAGAACGCCGCGCGTTCGGGCTGCGGCTTCGGCTGCGCCGGCATCACGATGCGCGCCGGATTGCCGACCGCCGTGCCGCCTGCCGGCACCGGCTTCACGACGACCGCGTTCGAACCGATCTTCGCGCCCGCACCGACCGTGAAACCGCCGAGCACCTTCGCACCCGCGCCGACGATCACGCCGGCCTCGAGCGTCGGGTGGCGCTTCGCGCCGCGCGTGAGCGACGTGCCGCCCAGCGTCACGCCCTGATAGATCGTGCAGTCGTCGCCGATGATCGCCGTCTCGCCGATCACGACACCCATGCCGTGATCGATGAACACACGCCGGCCGATCGTCGCGCCCGGGTGGATTTCAATGCCGGTCAGGAAGCGGCCGGCCTGTGACGCGAAACGCGCGAGCCAGTAGCGCTTCGCGCGCCAGCATGCGTGCGCGAAACGATGCAGTACGAGCGCATGCAGCCCCGGATAACAGGTCAGCACTTCCCATGCACTGCGAGCGGCGGGATCCCGCTCGCGAATCGTTGCAACGTCTTCGCGCAGTCTCGTGAACATGATGTGGTCTGGGAAAAGGCCGACGCGCATCGCCGGCAATGACCGGCCGTTATCGCGCCGGGTAATTTAGTTATGACGTTCGGCGATTGTAGGGCGAGTCGCGCACGGCCGCACGAGCCCGCGTGTTCACCCCGCCGACGGCGCGGGTATTCGGCCGGAACGCTTGCTGGCATTGAGTTTGCGGGATGGCCGAACAGGCCGGGCGATTCGGCCCGGCGCTTCCGGCGGCCGACGTAGCACCTGCCCGACAGGGAAACGGCCCCGCGCGCCGAGCCGTCCTGCGGCCCGTGCACTGCGCGCCGGCCGCTTACGCGTCGCCGCCCGGTTTGCCCGATTTCAGCAGGATGTGCTTCGCGATACCGCGCAGGATATTGACCTCCTCACGCTCGAGGCCCGTGCGCGCGAACAGGCGCCGCAACCGCGGCATCAGCTTCTTCGGGTTGCGCGGATCGAGGAAATCGAGGGCGATCAGCGCGTTCTCGAGGTGCACGTACATCCGCTCGATCTCGTCGCTCTGCGCGAGCGTGCCGGCTTCGGCCGGCGCTTGCGCCGACGGCTCGCTCGCCTGCTCGAGAAACGCGACGCGCAGCTCGTACGCGAGCACCTGCACGGCCTGTGCGAGATTCAGCGAACTGTAGGCCGGGTTCGCCGGGATGTGCGCGAGCGCGCTGCACTGCTCGACGTGCTCGTTCGCGAGGCCCGTGCGCTCGTTGCCGAACACGAGCGCGATGTCGCCCGTGCCGACCTGTGCGCACGCCTGCGTGGCAGCCGCGCGCGGCGCGAGACGCGGCGGCCCGTATTCGCGCGTACGCGCGGTCAGTGCGATCGACCAGTGCACGCCGGACAGCGCGTCGCCAAGCGTCGGCACGACATGCGCGGAGGCGAGGACGTCGTCCGCGCCGCTGGCCATCGCGATCGCCTCGGGATCGCTCTGGACGTGCGGCACACGCGGCGCGACCAGCACCAGACGCGAGAAACCCATCGTCTTCAGCGCGCGGGCGGCCGCCCCGACGTTGCCGGGATGGCTCGGCTCGACGAGCACGAAACGGGTGGACGTGAAGCCGCCGGACGGCGGCCGGGACGAGGCCGCGCCCGGCTCGGACGGCGCGGCGGTGATCTGCGGGGTTTCCACTACGATACGACTCGGTTCATCAGAATGGCAGTATGGTATCGCCATCGCCGCGGCAAACCCACTCGTCCGGACGGATAGTGGGGGTTTCCCCGTATTCCGGTCGCCTGAAACCGCCAAAAATCGGGTAAAATCATGCCTTTACGCGTCGCACTCCGTGCGACGCGGGTCGTACCCCGTTCTTTGTCAATTCGCGTCTCACCTCGCCTGCCACGCTTGCGCCGTGCCGGGCGGTTGTTCCACTTCGTGGCGGCCCGTGCCGCCGGCTACAGGATCCAGGCTCATGCATCCCATGCTCAACATCGCTGTCAAGGCTGCGCGCCGCGCCGGACAGATCATCAACCGCGCGTCCCTCGATCTCGACCTGATCGAGATCCGCAAGAAGCAGCAGAACGACTTCGTCACCGAAGTGGACAAGGCCGCCGAAGACGCGATCATCGAGACGCTGAAGACCGCCTACCCCGACCACGCGATCCTCGCCGAGGAATCGGGTGAATCGGAGAACGAATCCGAATTCAAGTGGATCATCGATCCGCTCGACGGCACGACCAACTTCATCCACGGCTTCCCGTACTACTGCGTGTCGATTGCGCTCGAGCACAAGGGCGTCGTCACGCAGGCCGTCGTCTACGACCCGAACAAGAACGACCTGTTCACGGCCACGCGCGGCCGCGGTGCGTACCTGAACGACCGCCGCATCCGCGTCGGCCGCCGCGACCGCCTGTCGGACGCACTGGTCGGCACGGGCTTCCCGTTCCGCGAAAAGGACGGCCTCGATGCATACGCGCGCCTCTTCACCGAAATGACGCAAGCCTGCACCGGCCTGCGTCGTCCGGGCGCGGCAGCACTCGATCTCGCGAACGTCGCGGCCGGCCGCCTCGACGCGTTCTTCGAGCAGGGCATCAACGTGTGGGACATGGCAGCGGGCAGCCTGCTGATCACCGAGGCCGGCGGCCTCGTCGGCAACTACACGGGCGACGCCGATTTCCTGCATCGCCATGAAATCGTCGCGGCGAACCCGAAGATCTACGCGCAGATGATCCCGATCCTGAACCGCTACACCCGCGTGCATCCGGCGGCGGAGTAAGCCCCGGCCGCGCCCGCGCGGCGCGGCTTTCGCGCACACCGCTCGCGGGCATCGTCACGACGGCGCACCGTTCGCCTCCCGGTTGCCGGGAGGCGGGAAAATCTTCCCGCACAAGGGTCGCTTCGTGCGCCTATCCTGAAGTTGCTTGAGTTTGTCGGGGCTGGTAGCGTACTGCCGCCCACACCGCCGTTCCCGCAACGACAATAAATGGTTTGCGTGCGGGTTTGCGTGCGGCACGCCCGCGCGGCGGACAACCCCGCCGGCCTGCCGGCCCCCGACCGTATCAACACCGCCACGACGCCGTGGCAATCGCATCCGAGTCCCCATGTTACGGCTAAGCGAAATTAAACTCCCCCTCGACCACCCCGAAAGCGCGTTAGAGGCCGCGATTCGCGCGCGCCTCGCGGAGCTTGGCGTGGCCGCGGACGAGCTCCTCCGTTACACCGTGTTCCGTCGTGCGCACGATGCGCGCAAGCGCGCCGACATCAAGCTCACGTATATCGTCGACGTCGAAGTCGCGGACGAAGCGGCCGCGATCAAGCGCCTCGCCGGCAAGCCGCATTGCGGCGTGACGCCCGACATGGCGTACCACTTCGTCACGAAGGCGCCCGAGCACGGCAATTTCCTGCGCCCGGTCGTGATCGGCATGGGGCCGTGCGGCCTGTTCGCTGGGCTGATCCTCGCGCAGATGGGTTTCCGCCCCATCATCCTCGAACGCGGCAAGGCCGTGCGCGAGCGCACCAAGGACACCTTCGGCCTGTGGCGCAAGAGCGTGCTCAACCCCGAATCCAACGTGCAGTTCGGCGAAGGCGGGGCCGGGACGTTTTCCGACGGCAAGCTGTACAGCCAGATCAAGGATCCCAACCACTATGGCCGCAAGGTGCTGGACGAATTCGTCAAGGCAGGCGCGCCGGAAGACATCCTGTATCTGAGCCGGCCGCATATCGGCACGTTCCGCCTCGTCAGCATGGTGGAAAAAATGCGTGCGTCCATCCACGAACTGGGTGGTGAAGTGCGTTTCGAAACACGGGTCGACGACATCGAGATCGATCAGGGCAAGGTGCGCTCGCTGAAGCTCTCGAACGGAGAAACGCTGCGGTGCGACCACGTGGTGCTGGCCGTGGGCCACAGCGCGCGCGACACCTTCCAGATGCTGCACGATCGCGGCGTCTATATCGAAGCCAAGCCGTTCTCGCTGGGTTTTCGCATCGAGCATCCGCAGGGGCTGATCGATCGCAGCCGCTTCGGCAAGTTCGCGGGCCACAAGCAGCTCGGCGCCGCCGACTACAAGGTGGTCCACCACTGCAGCAACGGCCGCGCCGTCTACAGCTTCTGCATGTGCCCTGGCGGCACCGTGGTCGCGGCGACCTCCGAGCCGGGCCGCGTGGTCACCAACGGCATGAGCCAGTATTCGCGGGCCGAGCGCAACGCGAACGCGGGTATCGTCGTCGGCATCACGCCGGACGATTATCCCGGCGGCCCGCTGGCGGGCATCGCGTTCCAGCGCAAATGGGAAGAGCGCGCGTTCGAACTCGGCGGCGGCGATTACCGCGCGCCGGGTCAACTGGTCGGCGATTTCATCGCAGGCCGACCGTCGACGTCGCTGGGCTCCGTGGAGCCGTCGTACAAGCCGGGCGTGAACCCGACCGATCTCAGCACCGCGCTGCCGGACTACGTGATCGAAGCGATCCGTGAAGCCCTGCCCCAGATCGACAAGAAGATCGCCGGCTTCGCGATGCACGATGCAGTGCTCACCGGTGTGGAGACGCGCACGTCGTCACCGATCCGAATTCGACGCAAGGACGATTACCAGAGCATGAACGTCGAAGGCCTGTATCCGGCCGGCGAAGGCGCCGGGTATGCAGGCGGCATTTATTCGGCGGCGATCGACGGCATCGAAGTTGCGCAGGCGGTGGCTCTCAGCCTCACGTCAGGACACACGTCCTGACACGCAGGACAGAGTCGGCGTGCGAAGGTCCGTGACCCGAGTACGCCAACTTTTGCACGTTCGCCGTGCCAGTCTGTTTCACCGGCGCACCACCACGGCGCGCTTTGGGCACGCCCGTCAAAACACACCGGGAATCAGCCGGTACCGAACCTTCGTCTTGTACGCACGATAATCGGCGTCTTCCGACAGCACCCGCTCTTCCAAACTGATTCGCCCGATCTGCAACAGCATCCAGATGCCGATCGCGAGCAGGTTTCGCGTACTGAAGTTTGCGAGCAGGAAACCGATTTCGGACAACAGATAACCGGCATAGATCGGGTGGCGCATGAACCGGTACGCTCCGGTCGAAACGACGCCGCGATTCGCCGGCAGCAAGCCGAACGAGCGCCCGAGCGACAGTTTCGCGAACAGTTGCCACGCAATCCCGCATATTTGCCAGGCGCCCCCTGCCCACTCCGGGATCAGTTGGGTACTGGCAGTCAGCTGATAGGTCAGGCAGTAGAACGAACCGCCCAGGGACAAGCACACTGCAACGGGATGCCAGTCGCGCCGTTTCGGCAATTTGGCAAACGCCGACATGCAGACGGTCAGTACCGCGGATACCAGCAGCAGGACCAGCGTAATCCGGCTCGGGTCCAATCGCCACGGTATATAAATCAGATAGGCAAATACGCCCAGCACGGTCACTGACAACACGCGAGCGCCAAGCTCGATCAGATTGATCCGCTCCGACTCGTCCGCGACCGTTGTAACGTGCGGCACCAGGGTACTTTGCGCGCACGCGCCCCCCGCATCCTGTATGGCCTGCTTCATGTTTGTGCCCCGAACTTACTGCGTTTTTATATATATTGCCGTTTCAGACTAGCACGCTCCATTCATTGAAACTTGCCTAAGTTTCAGTTTTACGAGGTTGATTGGTGTAAGTCCCGAGAGCGTGGGTAAATATAAAGACCGAGTAACTGGATTACGCGGTCTGCCAAACGTTTCACAGTTTGTAGCGCTGTCCGGACGAACGAAATCGTCTGCGGTCGATGATAATGAGTGGCTAGTCTCCCAGGCGATAAAGGGGCCGAATGAGAGCCGCGGATCGGGCCGCCATGCTCGAAACCGACCGGCGGCGCTGCGCCGCCGGGTTCTAAGCCGCGCACGCCGCCTGACGTCCAAACACACGCGCTGATATGCGGGACGCCGTCAGCACGCAAGGGTTCGCCGATCACCCGCAACTGGCCAAACGGCGAACTTCGCGCTTGCACATGGAAGCCACTGGTAAACTCGGGCAACCCAAGCAACAACTTCATGCCTGACCTATGACCACGCTGTCGCCCGAAGCCTTCGCCGGCCATACTCCGATGATGCAGCAGTACCTGCGCATCAAGGCCGACCATCCCGACACGCTTGTCTTCTACCGGATGGGCGACTTCTACGAGCTGTTCTTCGAAGACGCGGAAAAGGCCGCACGCCTGCTCGACCTGACCCTCACGCAACGCGGCGCATCCGCCGGCACGCCGATCAAGATGGCAGGCGTACCGCACCACGCGGTCGAACAGTATCTCGCCAAGCTCGTGAAGATGGGCGAATCGGTCGCGATCTGCGAACAGATCGGCGATCCCGCCACGTCGAAGGGCCCCGTCGAGCGCAAGGTCGTGCGCGTCGTCACGCCCGGCACGCTGACCGATGCAGCACTGCTGTCCGACAAGAACGATGTTTACCTGCTCGCGATGTGCACGGGCCACAACAAGCGTGGCGTCGCGGTCAATGTCGGCCTCGCGTGGCTGAATCTAGCAAGCGGCGCGCTGCGGCTCGCAGAAATCGAACCCGAGCAGCTCGCTGCCGCGCTCGAGCGCATCCGGCCGGCCGAGATCCTGACGCCGGACGGCGCAACCGACGCCGTGCAGGCAGGCGCAGGCGCAAGCAAGCGCGTGCCGGCGTGGCATTTCGACATCGCGTCGGGCACGCAGCGCCTGTGCGACCAGCTCGATGTCGCGAGCCTCGACGGCTTCGGCGCACATTCGCTGACGAGCGCGTGCGGCGCGGCCGGCGCGCTGCTGCTCTACGCAGCGGCCACACAGGGCCAGCAGTTGCGGCATGTGCGCAGCCTCAAGGTCGAAAACGAAACCGAGTACATCGGGCTCGATCCGGCCACGCGCCGCAACCTCGAACTCACCGAGACGCTGCGCGGCACCGAGTCGCCGACCCTGTATTCGCTGCTCGACACCTGCTGCACGACGATGGGCAGCCGCCTGCTGCGTCACTGGCTGCATCACCCGCCGCGTGCGTCGGTCGCCGCGCAATCGCGCCAGCAGGCGATCGGCGCGCTGCTCGATGCACCGGCAAACGCAAGCCTCGATGCGCTGCGCAGTGCGCTGCGCCAGATCGCGGACGTCGAACGGATCACCGGGCGCCTCGCACTGCTGTCCGCGCGCCCGCGTGACTTGTCGAGCCTGCGCGACACGTTCGCCGCTCTCCCGGCGCTGCGTGAGCGCATCAGCGCGATCGTCCCGAACGCGGACGCCCTCACCCGCGTCGACGCAGCACTCGCACCGCCCGCCGAATGCCTCGACCTGCTGACGAGCGCGATCGCGCCCGAACCGGCCGCGATGGTGCGAGACGGCGGCGTGATCGCGCGCGGCTACGACGCGGAGCTCGACGAGCTGCGCGACATCTCAGAAAACTGCGGACAGTTCCTGATCGATCTCGAAGCGCGCGAGCGCACGCGCACCGGCATCGCGAACCTGCGCGTCGAATACAACAAGGTGCACGGCTTCTACATCGAGGTCACGCGCGGCCAGACCGACAAGGTGCCCGACGACTATCGCCGGCGCCAGACGTTGAAAAATGCCGAGCGCTACATCACGCCCGAACTGAAGACTTTCGAGGACAAGGCGCTGTCCGCGCAGGAACGCGCCCTGGCGCGCGAACGCGCGCTGTACGACGCAGTGCTGCAGGCACTGCTGCCGTTCATCCCCGAGTGTCAGCGCGTCGCATCGGCGCTCGCCGAACTCGACCTGCTCGCCGCATTCGCGGAACGCGCCCGCGCGCTCGACTGGGTCGCGCCGACCTTCACCGACGAGATCGGCATCGAAATCGAACAGGGCCGCCATCCGGTCGTCGAGGCGCAGGTCGAACAGTTCATCGCGAACGACTGCCGGTTCGGCACCGAGCGCAAGCTGCTGCTGATCACCGGCCCGAACATGGGCGGTAAGTCGACGTTCATGCGGCAGACCGCGTTGATCGCACTGATGGCTTACGTCGGCAGCTACGTGCCGGCCAGGTCGGCATGCTTCGGCCCGATCGACCGGATCTTCACGCGCATCGGCGCGGCGGACGATCTCGCGGGCGGCCGCTCGACGTTCATGGTCGAGATGACCGAAGCCGCGGCGATCCTCAACGACGCGACACCGCAAAGCCTCGTGCTGATGGACGAGATCGGCCGCGGCACGTCGACGTTCGACGGCCTCGCGCTCGCGTGGGCCATCGCGCGCCACCTGCTGGCACACAACGCGTGCTACACGCTGTTCGCGACGCACTACTTCGAGCTGACGCAACTGCCGGCGGAATTTCCGCAAGCGGCCAACGTCCACCTGTCGGCCGTCGAGCACGGCCACGGCATCGTGTTCCTGCACGCGGTCAACGAAGGCCCGGCCAACCAGAGCTACGGCCTGCAGGTCGCACAGCTCGCAGGCGTTCCGGCGCCCGTGATCCGTGCCGCGCGCAAGCACCTCGCGTACCTCGAACAGCAGTCGGCGTCGCAGCACACGCCGCAGCTCGACCTGTTCAGCGCGCCGCCGGTGGCCGACGACGATCTCGAATGCGCGGACGCACCGGCGCTGCCCGACACACCGCATCCGGCGCTCGAAAAACTGCGCGACATCGATCCCGACGATCTCAAGCCGCGCGAGGCGCTCGACCTGCTGTACGAACTGCGCACGCTGGTCCGGTCGCACGATGCCGACGGGCACGCGTAAGCGCATTCCGCGCGGCCTGCCGGCACGCGCCGCCGCCGCGCTCGTCGCGGCGGTGCTCGCGCTCGCGCAGGCCGCCGCGCTGGCTGCGCCGCCGAAGCGCAGCACCGCGCCCTACTCGTTCGCGGTCGTGTCGGGCGTGATCAACACTCCTGCGGACGAACCGGCCGCCCAGCGGTTGCTCGATGCGATCGCGCGCGAGCGCAATCTCGCGTTCGTGGTCTACGCGGGCGATCTCAAGGGTTCGAAGGAAGCGTGCCGCGATGCACTGTACTCGCAGCGCGGCGCGATCCTGGATGCGGCACGCGTGCCGCTCGTATTCGTTCCCGGTCACGACGACTGGGCAACGTGCAACACCGTGGCCGGAGGTAGCTACGATCCGGTCGAGCGGCTCGACTTCCTGCGGCAGACGCTGCTCGCCGATTCGGCACTGCCCGACCCCGGCGCGCTGCCGATCACGCGGGAAAGCGAAGTCGCACGGTTCCGGCCGTATCGGGAGAATGCACGCTGGATGCGCGACGACATCGTCTACGTCGCACTCAACGCGCCGGCGCCGAACAACCATTACCTGACGGCCGGCGGCCGCAACGGCGAATTCGAAGACCGCATCATCGCGAACGGTTTCTGGATCGACCACGCGGCCGAATACGCGAAGCGGCGCGAGGCGCGTGCGATGGTGGTGATATTCGAAGGCGATCCGCAGTTCGAGCGCTATGAACGCGCGGAACGCTTCGCATGGCTGCGTTTCAACCGGCCGCGCGTGCGGGACGGCTTCCGCGAGTTGAAACGAACGCTGGTGAAGGCGGCGGCGACGTTCCGCGGCCCGATACTCGTGATGCACGCGAGCAGCGAAGCGCTGGCGAACGGCTTTCTGATCGACCGCCCGCTGCGTGCGGACGACGGTGAACTGGTCGGTAACGTGACGCGCGTCGCGATCGGACCGCGTCATCCGGCGAATCAGTGGGTCAAGGTGAGCGTGTCGCCGGCACGGCAGACGATCTTCAACGTGAGCCTGCAGGAAGTACCGAAGAACCTGCCGGTGCCGCCCGCGCTGCCGCTCGTACCCCGTGACGACGTCCCGCTGCCGCAGATGCCGGAAATCCCTGCATTGCCGGCGCTACCTGACTCATCGTCGGTCGCGCCGCCGCTGCAGGGCGACGGCACCGCCCCGGGCGGCGCGTCGTGGCCTGTGCCAACCCCAGCGTCGGGGCCGGCGCCCGGCCTGCCTGCAAGCTCAGTGCAGGGTGCGCCCTGACGGCGCTTCGCCGTCTTCGTCTTCGTCCTCGTCGACGATCTCGAGCCCTTCAGCGCCATGTGCGTGCTCATGCTCGATTTCGTCTTCGGTGGCTTCGCGAACGTCCTTCACGGTCAGCGCGAAACGCAGCGCCATGCCTGCCAGCGGGTGGTTGCCGTCGAGCACGACCTTGTCTTCGGCGATGTCGGTGACCGTATAGATCAGCGAATCGACTTCCTCGTCGCCGTCTTCCGGCGTGCCTTCGAACTGCATGCCCACTTCGAGCGGCTCGGGAAAACGATCGCGCGGCTCGATCTTCACGAGTTCGGGATCGTAGTCGCCGAACGCGTCCTGCGGCTCGAGCTGGACCTGTGCCTCGTAGCCCGGCTCGTGGCCGTCGAGCTGTTCCTCGATCTTGGGGAACGTGCCATCATAGCCGCCGTGCAGATAAACCATCGGCTCGTCGCTTTCCTCGATCAGATTGCCCTGTGCATCCGACAGCTTGTAAGTGACCGACACGACGGTGTTTTTTGCGATTTTCATCCAATTCTCCCAAATACAAGTCTCATTATACGATGCGCAACCGGTCTCAAGCCGAACCGCGGGATGCCGCTGCCGCCCCGCTCGGCGCGCCGCCCTCCGATCTTCCCACACCGCTGCTCGGCGGTCTTACGCCGACGCAATTCATGCGCGGCTACTGGCAGAAGAAGCCGCTCCTGATCCGCCAGGCGATCCCCGGCGTCGCGTCGCCGGTTTCGCGCGACGCGCTGTTCGAGCTCGCCACGGACTATGACGCGGAATCGCGACTGATCACCCATTTTCGTAACAAGTGGCAACTGGCTCACGGCCCGTTCGAACCGGGCTCGCTGCCGGCCGTCACGCGCAAGGCCTGGACCCTGCTCGTACAAGGGCTCGACCTGCACGTCGACGCGGCGCGCGCGCTGCTCGACCGCTTCCGCTTCATCCCCGACGCGCGGCTGGACGACCTGATGATCTCGTACGCGACGGACGGCGGCGGCGTCGGCCCGCATTTCGATTCATACGACGTCTTCCTGCTGCAGGTCGAGGGCCGGCGCCGCTGGCGCGTCGGCGCGCAGAAGGACCTGTCGCTGCAGCCGGACGTGCCGCTGAAGATCCTCGAAAACTTCGAGCCGAGCGACGAATGGGTGCTGGAACCCGGCGACATGCTGTACCTGCCGCCGCACATCGCGCACGACGGCGTGGCCGAAGGCGAATGCATGACCTGTTCGATCGGCTTCCGGGCACCGTCCGCAGGCGAACTGGGCGCCCAGTTCCTGTACTATCTCGCGGAGCGTGGCGGCCTGCGGGACGGGTGCGGCGACGACCTCTACCGCGACCCGAAGCAGCCGGCCGTCGACACGCCCGCGCAACTGCCTCCGGCGATGGTCGAGCGCGTTGCCGAGATCGTTGACGCGATTCGCTGGCGCAAGCGCGACGTAGCAGAGTTTCTCGGCTGCTACCTGAGCGAGCCCAAACCGAACGTCGTTTTCGACCCGCCCGCGCGCCCGCTGTCCGAAGCCGCGTTCGTCACGCAAGCGTCACGTCGTGGCGTGTGTCTCGACAGAAGGGCCACATTGATGTATAACGCGCGCTCGTACTTCATTAATGGCGAGGAAGGACCGCTCGAGCAAGCCAGCGAATGGCTGCCCGAACTGGCCAATCAACGCCAGATGGAGGCGAAACGGTTTGTAACACTATCCCGGGCTCCCTCAATGACAGCTTTATTGCACGAGTGGTATCGTGCGGGCTGGATACGGGTCGGAAACCGGAATTAGTGTGAGTCGCCCCGTATGCCCGTACAGATCAAATTCTGTATGGGAAAGACAACGTATTGACCCCGCATTTGTCGACGGTCGATAGGAAAGTGCATATAATTTCCGCCCAAGCCGTAGGGAAGATTCACGCTCTAGAAGTGCATCTCCACCAGCGGCCCAGGTCGGTGTTGGAGCACATTACCGGTATTGTTTCGCGCTGTTGCTTACCTTTAACCATAAAAGGACGTGATCATGAAGAAATCCCTCCTCGTAGCTTCCCTGTTGGCTGCTGTTGCACTGGCTGCTTGCAACAAGAGCGCTGATCAAGCTGCTTCGTCGGCTGCAAGCGACGCGGCTGCTGCTGCTTCGACGGCTGCTTCGGCAGTTGCTGGTGCAGCGAGCGACGCTGCTGCCGCTGCTTCGTCGGCAACGGCTGCTGCGAGCGACGCTGCTGCTGCAGTGGCGTCGGCTGCTTCGGCAGCGACGGCTGCTCCGGCTTCGGGCGCAAGCCAGTAAGCCTCAGCGTCAGCTGAAAAAAAACCGGCCCGAGGGCCGGTTTTTTTACGTCTGCCGTTTTCGCGTCTGTCGCCCGGCAGTCGTACCGGGCCGCCGCAACGGCCCTGCCCCGCTCATTCGAGCGCCAGCCAGTCGAAGCCCGCGTCCTGCGTGGCTACGATCACGTCCTCCCCGTTCGTCCCCAGTACGCCGCCAAACGCCTGGCGGACCAGTTCCGGCAGGTTGTTCTGCTGGCTCAGGTGCGCCCCGACCAGGTGCCGGAGACGGCTGCGCTCAAGCGATGCGAGGATGGCCGCCGCCGCGTCGTTGCTCAGGTGGCCGTGGTTGCCGCCGATGCGCGCCTTCAGCGACTGCGGATAGCGGCTCGCGGCCAGCATTGCGGTGTCGTGGTTGGATTCGAGCACCAGCGCGTCACAACCGCTCAGTACCGTCGTGATGTGCGGCGTGGCCATGCCGACGTCCGTCAGCACGCCGAGCCGGCTGCGGCCGTCCATAAAGACGAACTGGAGCGGCTCGCGCGCGTCGTGAGGGACCGTATAGGGCATCACGGCCAGATCGCGAATCGCGGCCGTCTCGTCGCCCCACAGCACATGGAGGTCGACATCGGCCTCGTCCGCGCCGACCGCGCGCGCGGTGCCCCAGCTCATGTAGAGCGGCAGCGACGCCCGGCGGGCGAGCGTCAGCGCACTGCCGACGTGATCGCTGTGTTCGTGGGTAATCAGGATCGCATCGAGATCGCCGATGCAGAGATTCAGACGGCCGAGCCGACGCTCGACCTCCTTGGCGGAAAAGCCGCAGTCGAGCAGCACGCGGGTGGTCGTCGTGCCGCTCGAGGCCTCGACGACCAGCGCGTTGCCTTCGCTGCCGCTTCCGAGGCTGGCGAATCGCACGCGCTCAGTTCAGCTGCGCGTGGAGCAGCGAAATGATCCGCTGCGCGTCCGACGAGTTGTCGACCTGGCCGTTTGCGCCGATCACCGCGACCTGCGTGCCGCCGTTGCCTTGCGCACGCACGTTGACCAGGAATTCCTTGCCCGGCTTCGCGGCCGCCGGGCCGCCGTAGAACAGCTTGCCGAACAGGCCGTCACGCTTCAGCTCTTCCATCGAATTCGCATAGCGCACGGTGTACACGCCCTTCTCGCGGTCGCGATTGTCGACCGTGAAGG
>Ga0209566_100788_pt1 | contig 16743 bp, 18 predicted proteins | sample Araplavi_mTSA_r2_2_FD_184287 | JGI IMG/M metagenome (GOLD analysis project Ga0209566, IMG submission 184287) | Arabidopsis root microbial communities from North Carolina, USA - plate scrape CL_Cvi_mTSA_r2 (SPAdes) (version 2) | ecosystem: Host-associated > Plants > Roots > Endosphere | place...
CTTCGATTCGCAGGTGTCGATCCTCGCGCTGACGATGGTGATCCTCGGCGGGCTCGGCAACGTGCTCGGCGGCATCGTCGGCGCGATCGCGCTGATCGGGCTGCCCGAGCTGTTCCGCTGGGCGGCCGATTACCGGATGCTGATCTACGGCCTCGTGCTGCTGCTGCTCGTCCGGTTCCGGCCGCAGGGCCTGCTGGGTACGGTGTGAGGAGGCATGCGATGACCACCAATCGACCCTTGCTCGACGTGCAGGGCCTGACGCGCCGCTTCGACGGCGTGACCGCGCTCGACGGCGCGAGCCTGACGCTCGCCGACGGCGAACTGTTGAGCGTGATCGGCCCGAACGGCGCGGGCAAGTCGACGCTGTTCAACCTGATCGCGGGCGCCGACCGGCCCGACGCCGGCCGCGTGACGTTCGACGGCCGCGACATCACGGGCACCGCGCCCGAACGCCTCGCGGCGCTCGGCATCGCGCGCACGTTCCAGCACGGCCGCGTGTTCGGCAACCTGAGCGTGCTCGACAACGTGCTGATCGGCGCGCATGCGCGGCTGCGTGCGGCGCGGCCGGGCTGGCCTGCGCTCGGCGCGGCGGCCGAGGTGTGGCGCGCGCTCGTGCGGCCCGCGTCGGTGCGACGCGAGGAAGCCGCGCTGCGCGACGAGGCGCGCGACATCATCGCCGGGTTCGGCGAACGGCTCACCCCGCGCATCGATCATCCGGCGCACAGCCTGTCGTATGCGAACCGGCGGCGCGTGGAGATCGGCCGCGCGCTCGCGCTGCATCCGCGCCTGCTGCTGCTCGACGAACCGACGGCCGGGATGAACGAGACGGAGACGGCCGAGATGCTGCAACTGATCCAGTCGCTGAAGGCGCGTGGCCTGACGATCCTGCTGATCGAGCACAAGCTCGAACTCGTGATGCGCGTGTCCGACCGCGTGATGGTGCTCGACAACGGCGTGAAGATCGCCGAAGGCGCGCCGCGCGACGTGCGGCACGATCCTCGCGTGATCGAGGCGTACCTCGGCCGCCGCCATGCGGGGGGCACGCCGGCCGACCGTGCAGCGCAGGCAGCCGCATGAGCGCCACTTCTTCCGGATTGCAAACGACCATGACCGATGCGCTGCTGAAACTCGAACACCTCGACACGTTCTACGGGCCGGTGCAGGTGCATTTCGACGTGAACTTCGAAGTCGGCCGAGGGCAGATCGTCAGCCTGCTCGGCGGCAATGCGAGCGGCAAGTCGACCACGATGAAGCTGATTCTCGGATTGATGCGGCCGAAGCGCGGCGTCGTGCGCTTCGACGGCGACGACGTGACGGCGCTCGCGACGCCGCAGCGCGTGCGGCGCGGGATCGCGGCCGTGCCCGAGGCGCGGCGCCTGTTCGGCGACATGAGCGTGCGCGAGAACCTGCTGATGGGCGCGTACACGCGCGGCGACCGCACGGCGGTGGCCGAGGATTATGAACGCGTGCTCGACCTGTTTCCCCGGGTGCGCGAGCGGCTGACGCAGCGCGCGGGCACGCTGTCGGGCGGCGAGCAGCAGATGCTGGCGATGGCGCGGGCATTGATGGCGCGGCCGAAGCTGATCTGCATGGACGAGCCGACGATGGGGCTGTCACCGCTTTATGTCGACAAGGTGCTCGAACTGATCGACGCGATCAACAAGCAGGGCGTGACCGTGTTCATGGTCGAGCAGAACGCGAGCCTCGCACTGGAGATCGCGCATTACGGGTATGTGTTGCAAACGGGGCGCGTCGTGCTCGAAGGGCAGGCCAAGGCGCTGCTCGACGACGAGCGCGTGCGCGATGCGTATCTCGGTGGCGAGGCGGTGGCGGCGTAGCGGGCGGGGCCGATGGCGGTGCCCGGATCCGGCCTCGCGAAAAACTGCGAGGTACACCGACTTGTCAGGTAGATTACGCGCAGTCGCCATTACCGCCACCGGGAGCGCCGCGCCATGTTGACCTACGCCATTCAGAAAACCGGCTACGACTACACTCAACTCGATCCTCAGGGCGTGACGGACTACGCGTCGTTCACGCGTGCCTTCGATACGTTCCCGTGGGCGGCGCAGCACGCCGAATGGGACGACACGCAGGAAGGGCCGTTGCCCGCGCTCGTGCTGCAGCACGCCGACGATCAGCGCGAATTGTGGGTGACCGCGCTGAGCGACGCGCATGCGGACGGCTTCCAGTTGAATGCCGTTTCGATGCGGATGAAGAAGGGGCTGTTCGGGATCGGCAAAGGCAAGCTGGAACGGCATGTCGACACGATCGACGTCGACACGCGCGCGGAAGTCGACACATTGTTCCGGCTGTTCTGCGATCGTCGGTATGACGAGCTGGACCAGTTGGTCGCGCGGCATGCGGAGCGGAACCGCTTCGACGACAACGACGACGACTGAGCGCCTGCCGCGCCCGATCCGGCACCGGTCCGTCCCTTCATGCCTGCGCGGCGCCGATCCCCGCCGCACGCGGAAACGTCAGCACCACCGCGAACCCGCCCGCATCGGGAAACGCAAACCCGATGCGCCCGCCGTGCGCCTTCATCACTTCCTGCACGATCGCGAGCCCGAGGCCCGACCCCGTGCGCCGCTCGCTGCCGTCCGGTGCGATCCGCACGAACGGCTGCAGCGCGGCATCCCAATGCTCGCGTGGAATGCCACGGCCGTTGTCGGTGACGGTCAGCGTCACGGTATCGCCTGCGTTGCCCTTCGTCGCGACCGACACGACGATGTCGTCCGCATGCCCGTGCAGCAGCGCGTTGTGCAGCACGTTCGACAACGCTTCCTGCAGGCTGATCGCGTCGCCGTCGATCCAGGCGAGCGGCGCGTCGCTCGCGAATGCGACGGCGACATCGCGCTCGCCCGCGAGCGGAATCGTGCGGCCGAGCACGTCCTTCGCGAGCGCGACGAGGTCGACCGGCTGCAGCGGTACGGCTTCGGTGCGATGGATCACCATCGCGTGATTGAGCAACTGGCCGGTGAGCCGGCCGACGTCCGAAGAGGTCGCGCGTAGCGCGTCGAGGCGTGCCGCATGGCGCGCGGGATCGGATTCGCCGTCGAGCAGCTCGATCTGCGCGTCGAGCCGCGCGAGCGGCGTGCGCATCTGGTGCGCCGCGTCGGCGATGAAGCGCTGCATCGCGTTGATGCGTTCGGCCAGGCGGTGTATCAATCCGTTGATCGACCCGATGATCGCGTCGATCTCGCTCGGCGTGTCGACGGCCACCGGCCGCAGGTCGGCCGGGTCGCGCGCGGCGATGATCGTGCCGATCTGCGCGAGCGGGCGCAGGCCGCGCCGGATCGCGAGGCCGCTCGCGCCGATCGCGAGCACGCTCATCAGCAGGATCAGCGTCCATACCTTGATGCTCATGTCGTTCGTGAGCTGCTGGCGCGCGTTGGTGGTTTGCGCGACGGTCACGAGCGCCCAGCCCGGCGTGCTTTCCTCGGGCATGTAACGCGCGATGGTCGCGGTGCGGATCCGGTGCCCCTGGTACAGGCCGTTCGCGAACGCCGGGCCCTGTTTCGCGGCGGCGAGCGTCACGGGGCTCGCGAGATCGTTGTAGCCGGCCACGACGATGCCGCGCGAATCGACCACCTTGTAGTAGACGAGGTCGTAGCGCGACAGCGTCGACAGCGCGGCCACCGGCGGATTCAGCGCGAGCACGCCGCCCTGCACGTAGAGGTTTTCCGCGACCTGGATCGAGGCGCCGGCAAGCAGCTGGTCGTATGCGCGTTCGGCTGCGACGCCCGCGTAGTAGCGCGCGATCGCCGCGAGCGCGAGCGCGCCGGACGCGACCACGAGCGCGATGAACAGCAGCGTGCGCCCGAACAGCGTCTTCGGGAACCAGTCAGTGCGCCGCAATCTGATACCCCATCCCGCGCGCGGTACGGATCTCGACCGAGCTGCCCTGCAGCTTTCTGCGCACGCGTGTCACGTATTGCTCGACCGCATTCGCGGTCGGCTCGTTGCCGAAGCTGAACAGCTGGTTCAGCAGTTCGTCCTTCGAGAAGATGCGTTGCGGGCGGCTCGCGAGGATTTCGAGCAGCGCGAATTCCTGGCGCGACAGCGACAGCGGCTGGCCGTCGAGTTCCGCCAGGCGGCTGCTGCGGTCGATCACGAGGCCGCCGAGCGTCAGCACGTCGTTCGCGTGGCCGCTGTTGCGGCGCAGGAGCGCCTGCACGCGCGCGTCGAGCTCGCGGTAGTCGAACGGCTTCACCAGGTAGTCGTCGGCGCCGAGGCCGAGGCCGCTCACGCGGTCGTCGATCGCCGAGCGTGCGGTGACGAGCAGCACGGGTGTCGTGCTGCCCGACGCGCGCAGGTGTCGCAGCACGGTGAAGCCGTCCATGCCGGGCAGGTTCGCGTCGAGCACGACGAGGTCGAAACGCTCCACGCGCAGCAGCCCGTTCGCGGTCGCGCCGTCGGTCTCGAGATCGACGGCATGGCCGAGCCGCGCCAGGCGGCTGCGGATCGCCGCGCCGATTTCGGCATCGTCCTCCACGACGAGAATGCGCATGGTGCCGTTTCGCAGATGGGTGGGTTAGGGGTTTTCCCGGGGCCGGGATGTCAGCATTTTCTCAGACTCGGTCGATAACCTGTGTCGAGCCAGATGCAGCACGCAAGGACGGCATTAATACCAGAAATATTCAAGGAGACGGCAACATGCAGCATGTCACGGGCACGACGAACGCGCGGCGCAGCGCGACGCGGGTTTTCGCGTGGCCGTTTGCCGTCCGTCGCACGGCGGCCCGCGCATGACGACGTCGCCGCGCCGCCGCGCGTTGATCGCCGCCGGCATCGGCATGCTGGCCGTGCCGCCGCTCGTGCGCGCGAAGCCGCGCACCGTCCGGATCTCGAAAGGCTTCGGGGTGCTGTACCTGCCGCTGCTCGTGATGGAGAAGCAGCGGCTGTTCGAGCGGCACGCGGCGCGCCACGGCGTGCGCGACGTCGCGGTCGACTGGGTGCTGCTCGACGGCGGCAATTCCGTCAACGACGCGATGATGGCCGGCACGCTCGATTTCGCGGGCGCCGGCGCACCGGGTTTCATCGAGCTGTGGGCACGGGCGCGCGGCATTCCGAACGTCGAGGTGATCGGCATCAGCGGGCTGTCCACCACGTCGCTGTCGCTGAACGCGAACCGCGCGGGCCTCGTGTCGCTGCGCGACTTCACGCCGTCCGACCGGATCGCGGTGCCCGGCATCCGCACGTCGCTGTCGGCGGTCGTGCTGCAGATGGTCGCGAGCCGGCAGCTCGGCGCGACGCATTTCGCGCAGCTCGATTCGATCACCGTGAACCTCCCGCATCCGCAGGCGATGCAGGCGCTGATCTGGCGCGAGAACGGCGTGACCGCGCACTTCACGTCGCCGCCGTTCTCGACGCTCGAGCTGCGGCAGCCGGGCATTCACCGCGTCGTGAATTCGGTCGACGTGCTCGGCCCGCTGACGCTCGACGTCGTATTCGCGCCGAAGCGGCTCGTCGATACGGACCCCGCGCTGGCCGTCGCGTTTCTCGGCGCGCTCGACGAAGCGAACCGCCTGATCGCGCAGGATCCGCGCGCGGCGGCCGCGCTGTATGCGGCGTCGTCGGGCGTCGGCGTGTCGCACGACGACGTGATGCGGATGCTCGCCGCGCCCGACACGCGTTTCTCGGTACTGCCGAACCAGCTGATGGACTACGTCGAATTCCTGTACCTGGCCGGCACGATCAAGGCGAAGCCGCGTGCATGGCACGAGATGTTCGCGCCGATGCTCGACGACTACCGGTCGCGCTGATGCCGCCGCTTCCTTTCCCCGACATGCCCCGCACCCGCGCGATCGTCGCGCGCGGCGCCGATTCAAACGACATGCAACCGCTGTGCAACCGATTCACGCAAGGAGCCTGAAGTGAATGCTACCGACACCCTGGACCCCGCGTCCGCCGAAGAACAGAGCATCATGTCGAAGATGGCGCGGCGCCTGCTGCCCATCCTCGTCGTGATGTTCCTGATCGCGTTCATCGACCGGCAGAACGTCGGCTTCGCGAAACTGCAGATGGTGCACAGCCTCGGGATGACGGAAGCCGCGTTCGGGCTCGCGTCGTCGCTGTTCTTCATCGGTTACCTGCTGTTCGAGGTGCCGAGCACGCTCGCGCTGCATCGCTACGGCGCGCGCGTGTGGCTCGCGCGGATCATGCTGACGTGGGGGCTGATCACGGTGCTGATGGGCTTCACGACGTCGATGCCCGCTTTCTGCGCGCTGCGCTTCGTGCTCGGCATCGCCGAGGCCGGCTTCTATCCGGGCGTGATCTACTACCTGACGTTATGGTTTCCCCAGAGCTATCGCGCGAAGGTGCTCGGCATCTTCACGCTCGGCAGCGCGCTCGCGAACATGCTCGGCTCGCTGGTCGGCGGCGTGTTGCTGAGCCTGAACGGCGTGTGGGGGCTCGCGGGCTGGCAGTGGGTGTTCGTGGCGACGGGCATCCCGGCGGTGATCGTCGCGATCGTCGTGTTCCGCGTGCTGCCCGCGTCGGTGCGCGACGCCCGTTTCCTGGACGACCGCGAGAAGCAGATCGTCGAGGCCGCGCTCGAACGCGAGAAACCCGCGCAGGCCGAGCACGGCCAGCCGTGGAAAGCGCTGCTCGACCCGCGCGTGATGCTGTTCGCGGCGACCTACATGCTGATGTCGACGTCGCTGTACGGCGTGACGTACTGGCTGCCGACGCTCGTGAAATCGTTCGGCGTGTCGAGCACGACGAACGGCTTCCTGAGCATGCTGCCGTGGGCGCTCGCGGTGCTGCTGCTGGTGTGGCTGCCGGGGAAACTGCGCCGCGCGAAGAGCATCCTGCGCACGATCGCGATCGTCGCGGCGCTTGGCGCGCTCGGCTTCCTGCTGAGCCTCGTGCTGCCGTCGACGCCGCTGCGCTTCATCGCGCTGGTGCTCGGCGGCGCATGCATTCCGCTGCTGTACCCGTGCTTCTGGTCGATGCCGCCGCGCTACTTCACCGGCGCGCGGGCGGCGGCGAGCGTCGCGGCGATCAACTCGATCGGCAACCTCGGCGGTTTTTTCAGCCAGAACCTGATGCCGTTTGCCGGCAAGGTGACGGGCACCGCGTTCGGGCCGATGATCGTGCCGATCGTGTGTCTCGCGCTGCTCGGAATCGGCGCGCTGGTCGCGTGGACCCGCTCGGAGCGGGGGATGGTGGCGATGCGGGCGTGAGGTGTGCGGCGCGGCCGGATTGTGGTCCCGGACACGTTGGTCAGGCCGAATGGCCGACTGCACGCGTAAAAGAGGGTTTGCTACCATGGATTACATATGTAATCCATGGAGTGTGCGATGAAAACCGCGATCATGCCGGCGCTGCGTGTCGATCCGCAATTGCGGGAGGCGGCAGAGTCGGTCCTTGAGGAAAACGAGACGTTGTCTGCGTTCATGGAGTCGGCGCTTCGCGATGGTATCGCGCGTCGTCGCCTGCGGCGCGAGTTTGTCACCCGTGGCCTTGCATCGCGTGACGAGGCGCGTCGTACCGGCGAATACGTCGACGCCGCCGACGTGCAGGCCGAACTCGATGGCATGCTGAACGCTGCGAGAGCAGCGAAGGCGGCGGATTGATCTATCGGGTCCGATATACACGTGCGGCCCGTGGGGACCTGGTGCAGATGCATCGATACCTGCTCGAACGTGATAGCGATGCAGCGGCAGCGGCAGCGGGCTGCGGACGCGATCGAACAAGGTATCGCCATGCCCCGAATGTTTCCGTTCACATGCCGCAAGATCGACGACGGGAATCCGTTTCTGCGCGAGCCGATCGCGTCTTTCGGCACGTGGGGCTACGTCCTGCTGTTCGAGATTGAAGCGGCCGGGCAAGTCACGATTCTGGCCGTGCGACATCAACGGGAAGACGACTACCACTGACGCATGATCGACGCGGCGGCCGGCATTTGCCGATATTGCCGCCTCGATCAGCGATCGATCCTCGCCCCCCCATTCCCGCCATGCGCGACCGCAGCAGGCGCAGGCGACAGCGGAATCTCCACCTCGACCGTCGTCCCCTCGCCGAGCGTCGTCGCGATCCGCAGCGTGCCGCCAACGAGATACGCACGCTCGCGTAACCCGACCAGCCCGAACGATCCCGATTTGCGCGGCACGCCGGGATCGAATCCCGCGCCGTCGTCGCGAATCGTCAGCTCGATCGCCTGGTTCGCCTGCACGAGCGCGACGTTCGCATGCGACGCGGCCGCGTGCCGTGCGACGTTCGCGAGCGCTTCCTGGGCGATGCGGAATACCGCCGTCGCGTAAGGCTCGTCGAGTTGCAGTTCGGGCGGGTCGACATGCAGCGCACAGTCGATACCGTGACGGTGCCGGAAATCCTCCACGAGCCATTGCATCGCGGCGGCGAAGCCGAGATCGTCGAGCATCAGCGGGCGCAGGTCAGACGCGATGCGGCGCGTCGCGGCCACCGCGCCGCGCGCCAGCGTGTGCATCGCCGCGATCTTGCGCGCCAGCAGTGCATCGTCCTGCGGCACGCGATCGATCAGCCATTCCAGATCGTTCTTCAGCGTCGCGAGTGTCTGCGCGAGTTCGTCGTGCAGCTCGCGTGCGATGCGGCGCTGCTCGGCTTCGCGTGCGCTCGCGCTGATCGCGGCGATCTCGCGCAGCTCCTCGCGCGACGCCTGCAGCGCACGCTCGGCGCGCACGCGTTCCTCGACTTCGCGCCGCAGGTCGCGGTTCGACGCGCTCAGTTGCGCGGTGCGTGCGGCAACGCGCTGTTCGAGCCGCTCGTTCGCGTCGTTCAACTGCGCGCTCTTCTGCACGACGAGCAGATGCTGGTAGCGCGCGCCGGCCAGCGCGCGCACCGTCTGCGCATGCAGCCGGCCGTTTTCGAACAGCATCGCGAACAGCACGACGCCGGACGCGACCAGACCGTACGCGCGCCCCGCGTAGAAGCCGAGATCGTAGCGCCCGTGATTCAGCATCGCCGACAGCGCGATGTCGAACAGCCACGCGACGAGCACCGTCATCACCCACAGGTCGAGCACGGAATGCCGCCGCCGCCGCTGCCACATCAGCATCAGCGCCACCAGGTTCAGCCCCCAGACGATCGTGATCGCGTTCGTCATCGTCGCGGCCATCCGGTTGCCGTTCATGATGCGCGGCAGCAGGTCGTGGCCGGCCGTCGCAAGCAGCGCGAGCGCGGCCGTCGCGCCGAGCGCGGCCGCGATGCACAGCACCACGGGAATCGCCGCGCGGCGTTGCGGGGCCGGGATCGGGCCCGCGGCAGGCGATGCCGCGCGTAGCAGCGCGTACGCGGCGACCGCCAGCGGAAAGCCGCCGTGCCAGAACAGGTAGAGCCAGGCGGTGGTCTGGTCGCCGGCGCCGAGCAGGCCGGTCGGCGCGAACAGCCCGGGAAAGGTCAGCATGTGGGTGCCGGCCATGAAGCCCGTGAACAGGTAGCCGCCCGCGAGCACGAGCAGCGGCTTCTCGCGAAGGATCGCGTACTGGCCGAGCAGCAGGCCGGCCGTCACCATGTCGTTGACGACGATCGCCGACTGGTACACGGGGATGAACGCCCAGCCCGGCGCAAGCGGCCGGCCCGCGAAGGGCGCAAGCGCGGCGAAGATCACGGCGGACACGAGCACGGTCGCGAGCGCGAGCCGCCGTTCGCGCCGGCCCGGCGGCAGCGACGACATGAACAGGCGCGACGCGTCGGAGGTGTCGTCGTCCGGGGGCGAGGGCGGAAGGTGGAAGGCGGCCGTCATGCGTCGCCGCCGGGGTCGAGGTCGTGGCGCACCGCGTAGCGGACCAGCGCGGCTTCGTGCGGCAGTTCCATCTTCTCGAGGATCCGTGTCTTGTACGTGCTGACCGTCTTCGCGCTCAGCGCGAGTTCGGTCGCGATCTGCGTGACGGTCTGGCCGGCGACGATGCGGCGCATCACGTCGAGCTCGCGCGCGGACAGCCGTTCGTGCGGCAGTGCCGCAGCCGGCGCGCGCAGCGTGAGCGCGAGGCTTTCGGCCGCCGACGGGCTCACGTAGACGCCGCCCGCCGCGACCTTGCCGACCGCCTCCACGAGCTCGGCGGTCGCGCTGTCCTTCGTCAGGTAACCGGTTGCGCCGGCCTTGAACGCGCGCGCCGCGTATTGCGCCTCCGCGTGCATCGTCAGCACGAGCATGCGCAGCGACGGCGCGTGGTGCTTCACCAGCCGGATCAGCTCGATGCCGGTCGGCGCGGGCATCGACAGGTCGAGCAGCAGCACGTCGGCGGTACCGCGCTCGACCAGCGCGAGCGTGGCCGAGCCGTCGCTTGCCTCGCCGACGATTTCGAAACCGCCGGCCGTTTCCAGGATGTGACGCAGTCCGTCCCGCATGACTGCGTGATCGTCAGCCAGAATTACCCTGATCATCTAGCGATCCTCTTCGGGATGACGCCGCGCCCTGCTGTCCGGTGGTCGCCGCGGCCGTTCTTCTGACCAATATATTCCGCCGAATCCGAAAACGATACACATCCGGTAAATTTTCGAGACAGGTTTTCGACGAATGTGCACTGAAACGAAATAATTCCCGAGAAAACATACGCGGCGGGGCGGGCGCGAATCAGGGTATTCCCGGGTGGTCGCGGCGACGGGAACCGGGCGGCGCGGCGGGTCGCCAGCCCGCCCGCGAACCGTCCGGATTCGGGACTAAACTGGTGCCCGATGCCACGACACTAACGAGGAGCCCCGTGATGATCGATCTTGCCGATATCCTGCCGTCTGCACTGCCCGCCGCCGTCGCGTGGGCCGAAGCGGAGGCGGCGCGCGGGATCGCGCAGGGTGCGCTGCTGACGCCGGCGCAGGCCGACGACGCGCGCAAGGTGGGTGTCGCCCAGCCGGAGCGGATCCGCGTGGTGATGGTCGAGCGCATGCCGTTTCCGGAGACGCCGACGCTCGCCGCGATCGCCCGCGATACGGGGCTGTTGTCGCCGGGGACGATCGGGCTCACGCTCGGTCATGCGGTGTACGTGCTGCGCGGACAGGACACGCGCCGCCTGCTGACCCATGAATTTCGCCACGTGCATCAGTACGAGGCCGCCGGATCGATCGGCGCGTTTCTCGCGCGCTATCTGCAGGAGATCGCGACGGTCGGCTACCACGACGCGCCGCTCGAGGCCGACGCGCGGCAGCACGAGTTCGATTGATCCGCCACGCCGGCGCGACCGCGCGCACCGCCCGATGAACGCTCCCCATGCCATCGCCGGCCCGGTGTTCTCACGCCGGGTCGCTTCGCCATGGAGCGTGCAATGAGCGACACGATCCACGCGTGGATCGGCGCGATCGGCGCGCATCCGCTGCTCGTGCTCGCGGTCGTGTTCGTGACCGCGTGCGCCGAGGCGATCGCGCTGATCGGCACGGTCGTGCCGGCCGGCGCCGTGATGTTCGCGGCCGGTGCGCTGATCGGCGCGGGCGCGCTCGACGGCTGGACGACGATCGGTGTCGCGGCGGTCGGCGCCGTGATCGGCGACGGCATCAGCTACGAGCTCGGGCGGCACTACCGCGGGATGATCCGCAACGCATGGGCGCGCTTCGGTTATGCGAACGCCTACGGGCGCGGCGAGGAGTTCGTGCTGCGCCATGGCGTGAAGAGCATCGTGCTCGCACGTTTTCTTGCGCCGGTGCGCGCGGTCGTGCCGGTCGTCGTCGGCTGCGCGACGCTGCCGCGCCGGTCGTTCTATCCGGTCAACGTCGTCTCGGCACTCATCTGGGCGCCCGTGCACGTCGCGCCGGGCATCGTGTTCGGCGCGTCGGCCGCGCTGGCCGCGGCGATCAGCGTGCGGGTCGCCGTGATCCTGCTGGTCGTCGCGGCGCTGGTCGCGCTCGTGTGGATCGGCGTGCGCGTCGCGCTGCGGCGCGGTTGGCCGCTGTTGCGTCGTGCGCTCGTCGAAGGGGGGCACGCATGCGCGCACCGCTGGCCGCGGGTCGGCGCGCGGCTGCACGGCGCGATCGCATACGTGCGCGGCCTGCCGGGCGCGGTGCCCGCGCTCGCGCTGCTGTTCGTCGGCTGCGTGTGGCTGTTCGCGGGCCTTGTGCAGGATGTCGTCGCGAACGATCCGCTGACGCACGCGGACATCGCGCTGTACGCGTTCCTGCAGAACCTGCGCACGCCGCCGGTGGACGCCGTGATGCGCGCGCTTGCCGTGTTGCACGGGCACGATACGGGGCTGATCGTCGCGGCGGCGTTTCTCGTCTGGCTGATGATCCATCGCTGCTGGCTGACCGCCGCGTGGTGGCTCGCGACCGTCGGCGTCGCCGTCTTGCTCGTGCCGGCGTTCGGTGCGGGCGTACCCGGCGCGACGCCCGCGAGCCTGCCGCCCGGCGCGCTGCACGTACCGCTGCCCGATGCCGAAGCCGCGTTCGCGATTCTCGCAAGCAGTGGCCTCGGCTGGGTGCTGACGCGTGACCGGCCCGCGCCGTGGCGGATCCCGGTCGTGACCGCGGTGGTGCTGTGGATCGTGCTCGGCGGCTTCGCGCGGCTGTATGTCGGAGACACGTGGCTGTCGGGCCTGCTGGGCGGCTGGAGCCTCGGGCTGGCCTGGTTCGCGTTGCTGGCCGGCGCCCATGCGTACTGGCGCGTGCGCGAGCATGTGCAACCGAGGGGCGCGCTCGTCGCGGTGACCGTGGTGCTCGCGACGGCCGGCGTATGGACGGTTCCCGCGCAATGGCAGCTCGATCGTGCGGCGCGCCCGCATGTCGGCGACGTGGTCGCGATGACCGTCGACCAGTGGCTGCGCGGCGGGTGGCAGCGCGTGCCGGTGCGGCGCACCGAGATCGGCGGCGACCGCGAGGAGTATCTGCCGCTGCAATGGAGCGCGACGTCGGACACGCTCGACCGGCATCTCGCGCAGGCCGGCTGGCAGCGCGCGACGCCGTGGTCGCCCGCCACCGCGCTGCGCTGGCTGCTGCCGCAGGCGCCGGCCGAGGCGCTGCCGGTGCTGCCGCGTTACACGCACGGCGAAAGCACGCGCCGCGTGTTCGTGCGCGTCGATCCGGGCCAGCCGGAAAGCCGCCTCGTGCTGCGGCTGTGGCGTTATCCGTACGTGTTGCAGGACGCGCTCGGCATGCGGCCGCTGTGGTACGGCGCGCTGTATCGCGAAACGCTGCATCGGCCGGCGCGGCTGATGACGATCGTGCGCTCGACGACGATCGACGATGCGGCGTCGATTGCGAAGGCGCTGGCGGTCGAGCCGACGATCGGGCATCCGCCGGCGGGGACGACGGCCGCGCCGGCCGAGATGCTGCTGGTATGGATGGTCAGGCCGTGAGCGGGCCGTGCGCCGCTTACGCGTGCGCCGGCTGCGCGGGGACGACGGACAGGCGCAAGCCGACGGTCTTGAGCACCGCGAGCAGCGTTTTCAGCGTCGGGTTGCCGTTGGGGGACAGCGTGCGGTACAGCGATTCGCGGCTGATGCCGGCTTCGGCCGCGACCGCACCGAGCCCGCCGTACGCTTCCGCGACGGTGCGCAGCGCGAGCAGGCCGGCCGCGCGGTTGTCGGGATCGTCGAGCGACTCCATCGCGACGCGCAGATAGGCCACTGCGAGTTCGCGGTCGGCGCCGAGTTCGGCGACTTCCGCGTCGTGGTGCGATACCGCACCTTTGAGCTTGGTCATGTTTGCCTCCGTTTCCAGTTCGACCAGTGTTCCTTGGCGCGCCTGATGTCGTCGGGTCGGCTGCTTTTGTCGCCGCCCGACAGCAGCAGCACCAGTGCGCCGCCGTACCGCCCGAAATACACGCGATAGCCGGCGCCGACGTGGACGCGCAGTTCGATCACGCCTTCGCCGATAGGCTCGCAATCGCCGAAGTTGCCCGTCTGCACGCGGCGCAGGCGTTCGCGAATCCGGGCCTGTGCAAGCTTGTCGCGCACGGCGTTCAACCATTCGGTGAAGGGCTCGCGACCATCGTCGCGCTGGTAGCGAAGAAGTTCGAACTTGGAGAGTATTGTAACTTATAAGCTACAAAAGGGTGAATGAGAAAGGAGGCGGTCGTGCGAGCTGCCGGGTGGTGTGCGCAGGGGCGTGCGCGCATTGGCGAGTCGGGACGACACACGACGCCGCATGCGGGGCAGTTGCAGTGCAGGCAGCGAAACCGGCTTCCCGGACGAAGATCATTCTTTCATCCGGTACCTGGCGTGGCGATTCGGCCGAATGGCCGGTGTCGATGGCGCGTGCCGAGGGCACGCGCCATGAGTGGGACGTGAAGCAAGTGCGCGAACAGTCCGACGGCGGGCGCGTCGCGCGGCGCGCCCGCCGGAAAATCCTCGTGCGTTACCGTTGCATCGTCATGCCGTCGCGGCAACGCGTGCCGACGCAAACTCCGCCAGCGTGCGCAACGCGTCCCGCGCCGAGCGCAGGTAAAACGACTGCAGATGAAACACATGCCAGCGCGCCGCATGAATCTCCAGCCGGCACGGCACGCCGCAGGCCTGCGCGTGACTGGCCAGCCGCTGCGCGTCCGACAGCAGCACTTCCTGGTCGCCGGCCTGGACGAGCATCGGCGGCAGGCCGCGCAGGTCGGTATCGAGCGGGCCGCGGGCCGCCGCCGATCCAGCGCCGTGATACCAGCGCAGCCCCTGCTCGAGCCAGCCGCGGCGGATCATCGGATCGTCGTGGCGGCGCGAGGCCAGCGTCGCGCCGCCGAGCGCGGGATCGGTCACGGGCGAGATCAGCAGCAACGCGGCGGCGGCGGGCTCGCCGCGCTCGCGCAGCGCGATGGCCAGTGCCAGCGCCAGCGCACCGCCGGCCGAATCGCCCGCGATCGCGATCCGGTGCGGAGCGTGACCCTGCGCGCGCATCGCGTCATAGACGGCCAGCGCATCGTCGAGCGCGGCCGGGCCCGGATGCTCGGGGGCCAGCCGGTAATCGGGCACCCACACCGGCAGGCCGGCGTCGTTCGCGAGCCGCGTCGTCACGCCGCGATGCGTATGCGGCCCGCCGAGGCAGAATGCGCCGCCGTGCAGATAGAGGATCGCGCCGCCCGTGTCGCCGCGTTTCGGCGCGACCACTTCGACCGGCACGCGGTGCGCGTGCGTACGGTAGCGCAGCGTGCCGCCCGTGCCGGGCATCAGCGGCGACAGCAGCGCGACGACGCGGCGTTGCATGCGTGCGCCGAACGGCGGCCCGATCAGCGGCCGGAACGCCACACGCAGGAAACCGCGCAGCGAGGCGGCCGTGAGCGCCTCCAGCGGGCCGGCGGGCGGCGCGACTACGACGTCGCGTGTCGGGGCAACCGATTCGGGCGCCGGATGCGTGAAACGGTAGGCGGACATGCCGGTGAAGCGGGTGATCCACCGGTAGGTCAGCGTGAAGCCGGGCCAGTTCGTGCTGTTGTGTCCCGATGCATCGACGTACCAGCTCTTGCAGCTGTTCCACACCGATCCTTCGAGCCGCTGCTGCACATGCGCGTTGAAGCGCCGGTAGCGGCGCGCGTCGACGTCGATCTCGCGCGCGCCGTTGCGCCGCATCGCGTGCAGGCAGCGCATCACGTGCGCGATCTGGCTTTCGAGCATGTAGACGATCGAGTTGTGGCCGAGGTTGGTGTTCGGGCCGTACAGCATGAAGAAGTTCGGAAAACCGGGCACGGTAAGCCCGAGATACGCCTGCGCGCCGCGCCGCCATGCGTCGTTCAGGTCGAGCCCGTCGCGGCCCGTGATGCGCATCGGCGACAGGAACTCGGTCGCCGCGAACCCCGTGCCGTAGACGATGGCATCGACCGGATGATGCACGCCGTCGACGGTCTCGATGCCGCGCTCCGTCACGCGCCGGATCCGCTGCGTGACGAGTTCGACGTTGTCGCGGCTCATCGCGGCCAGGTAGTCGCTCGACAGCAGAATGCGCTTGCAGCCGATCGGGTAGTCGGGCGTGAGCCGTGCGCGCAACGCGGCGTCCGGCACGTCGCGCGCGAGCAGCTTGCGGAACGGCCGGCCCACCGCAACCTTCATCAACCGGTGCAGGCGCGTGAACGCGATCGCGCGCGATTCGTAGCGCAGGTAGATCGATGCGCGATGCAGCTTCATCGCCCACGGAAGCGTGCGGAACAGCGCCTTCTCCCACGGGCGGTACGCGCGGTCGGGGCGAGGCATCACGTAGGCCGGCGAACGCTGGAATACGGTCAGGCGCTGCACGTCGCCGGCGATCGCGGGGACGAACTGGATCGCCGACGCACCGGTGCCGACCACCGCCACGCGCTTGCCGGCGAGCGCGTAGTCGTGATCCCAGTGCGCGGAGTGGAATGCGCGGCCGCGGAACGTGTCGATGCCGGGCAGGTCGGGCATCGCGGGGCGGCTCAGCTGCCCGGTGCCGCTGACGAGCACGGCGGCGCTGAGCGTCGTGCCGTCGGCGAGCGTGACGCGCCACAGCGCGGCGGCTTCGTCGTAACGCGCATGCGCGACGTCAGCGCCGAAACGCAGGTAGCGCGCGAGGCCGTACTTGCGCGCGCAATGCTGGAGGTACGCATGGATTTCGGGCTGCGGTGCGAACACGCGCGACCAGGCCGGATTGGGCTCGAACGAAAACGAGTACAGGTGCGAGGGCACGTCGCACGCGGCGCCCGGGTAGCTGTTGTCGCGCCACACGCCGCCGACGTCGTGCGAGCGTTCGACGATCGCGAAATCGTGGATGCCGGCACGTTGCAGCGCAATGGCCATGCCGATGCCGGCGAAGCCGGCGCCGATGATGATCGCCGCGAGCGGTGCGGCGGATTCGGTCAGGTGGGCAGCGTCACGCGACGACATGGCGGGTCTCCTTCGG
>Ga0209566_100789_pt1 | contig 16708 bp, 9 predicted proteins | sample Araplavi_mTSA_r2_2_FD_184287 | JGI IMG/M metagenome (GOLD analysis project Ga0209566, IMG submission 184287) | Arabidopsis root microbial communities from North Carolina, USA - plate scrape CL_Cvi_mTSA_r2 (SPAdes) (version 2) | ecosystem: Host-associated > Plants > Roots > Endosphere | place: USA...
CGCACAGGCGGTAAAAACCAGGCTCGATATGCATGCCACCGCACTGCCCAACAAAATTTTCCTCATGCTTCGAATCCATTCATCGTGGCATTGAAGCCACTCGAGTTGATCAGGAATTCAAACATCACCACCGCGCGACGGCGCCTGTCTCGCTACTTCGGCAAATTGTCCGCATTCTTTGGATCCCGAAGCAATGGCGCGAGCACCCAGTTGAGTTCTTCCGGCGATCCGACGTATCCGCGGTGCCCGATCGCCTGGTATGTCTTGCGCACATGAATCGCGAAATAATCTGCGACCAGGTTTCCCTGCTGTTCCATGTTGTAGTCGTGAAAAACGTTCTGAGGCGTGATGGTGTACTGATAGGCACTCTCGCCGCGAATGGTGACGGTCAACCCGTGCCAGCGCACCGAATATCCGAGCTGGTATTGCCAGACGTGCGTCATCTCGTGCATGAACCATGACTTGTCGCCTTCCGCCACCGATTCGGCGGAGAAGTCCTCGAGAAAGTCCTCGTCGCGAAAATACATGTGCCCGTTAGGGGTGACTGCGGTTCTCTTGCGCTGCATGTCGAACCAGAAGTAACTCCCCCGGTGCACCCGCACCTTGTCGTAATCGATGCCGTCCTTGAAGACGGTCCGGGCCATCTCGATCTCGCCCGCCGTCAACGGCCGATCGTGTCCCTTGACCGTCACCGACTTCTCCGATTCGCCCAACTGAAACTGGTTCGTCTGCACGCCCTTGATCTTGACCTCGACCGGCGGTGGCGGCGTGCCCGACGTGCGCCCGCAGCAGTCCACCAGTTGGGTCGGCGTCAGCAGCGCGGACAGGATCCCCAGCGGGCTTGCCGATGCCACGCGCTCGGTCCTGCCCGCGTCGTCGGTCACGCCCGACGCCGTGGTGCCGTCGGCCAGCTTCAACTGATAGGCGACCTTCGACAGCGGCACGCCATCTTCGTTGACGAATCGCAGTTGCTCGTCGTAGAGCGCGAGCGGCACCGGTATCGGCAGGGCCGGCAGCACCGGCGACTGCGCACCCGGCCCCATGAACGGATGGGCGCCCGCCTTGACGGAAAACGATCCGGGCGTCTCGACCAGGATGTCCGCGCCCTTCAGCGTGATCCGGCTCGGCCCTTGCTGCAGCTCGATCGCATCCTTCGCGAGCACGTCGATCCGGTCATCCGACGACGTGATGCGCACCGACTGGTCCGCGAGGATCTGCATCGACGACGCATGCGCCTCGACGCTGAGCGGCCCGTGGCCGGCCACGGCCTTGATCCCGCCCGCGGCCGCATACAGGCTCGCCGCATCGCCGGACGCGCCGGCGACCGTCGCGCCGGCGGCCAGGTGCGCATCGCCCTGTGCGGTCAGATGCACGTGCTGTTCCGCATAGGACACCGCGCTGTTGCCGGTACTCATCACGACGTTTTGCGGCGACTCCAGCACGACGGCCGGCACCGCGAACCGTTCGACCGGGTCCCCGCTGCCGCCTGCTCCGCCGGCGGCCGGTTTGGTCGCACTCTGCCCGTTCACCGCACCCGTGTACTTGCCGTCCTGGGCGGGATCGATCGCCTTCAGGAAATCCGACTGCGCGGCGTTCGCCGTCAGCCGGCCAGCGCCCGCGCGCGCAGCCGATTCGTCGAGCCCCTGTGCGGTTTTCACCGCCTGCTTCAACTGGGCAACGCTCTCTCCCAGGTCCATTTGCGTCGAAGCCGCTTCCGTGCGCGCGGTGCCCGACACCAGCACGCCTTCGCCCGCGCGCACGACGCCCCACCCTTCGGTCGCGAGATCGAATCCTTCGCCGCGATAGGCGCCGCGAACCGCGCCCTGCTGATCGACCAGATAGCCTTGCGCAAGCCGGCTGTTCGCGACGCTGTTGCCCAGTTCATGACGCAACTGGCCCGACGAATCGTCCATCACCCAGCGGCTGCCCGCTGTCCCGTCGAGCTTCTGTGTCTGCATGCCGGTCAGCACGCCCGCGTGATTCGCGCTGCTGCCTTCACCGGCCGCGAACGGGGGTTGCACGCGGCCGCCGTACAGCTGGCCCAGCACGACCGGCATGTCGATATTTCCCGAGTCGAAGCCGACCAGGACTTCCGCGCCGACGCGCGGCGTAAAGCTGTGGCCGAAGTTCGGGCCGGCCGATTGCTCGGCGATGCGCGCGACCACGCCGGATCGATGGTCGCCGGGCGCATGCCCCTGCGGGTTCGACCGGCTTGCCGTGTCGGTCAGTCCGCCGGGTAGCGGCGCCGTGCCGCGCATCCACGGAAACTGCACGCGCACCTGGTGGTCGCGCGTGCTGCTCACCCGGTTCGACGGTTCGCCGACGACGGTCGCGGTCTGCACGCCCTGCACGACCGGCCGGTCGCGATAGGGCGGCACGATCGGCACGCCGGGCGGCACCGCGGCAAAGCGGTTGCGATAGAGCCCCTGCTCCAGCTCGCCGTGTTCGAGCAGCTGCGCGATATCGGCGCCGAGATTGTTGACCGCCTCGTGCTCGAGCGTCAGCGGGACGAACGACACCGTTCCGTCCGGGTAGCCGGTCAGCGTGTGAACCTTGCCGATCTCCAGCGTGCGCGACGATCCGGCGCCATAGTGGATCCGCTTCGACAGGCGCAGCGCGTCGAGACGCTGCGACGCGTAGCGCTGCGCCTGGTCCGACGTTTCGAAGCGGCCGGCGCGCTGCGCGTCCAGCACTTCGCGTACGGGCATGACGGGCGCGTCGCGATCGGCCTCGGCCTGGGCATGCCCGGCGAGCGCGACGAGATTGCCGGCTTTCCAGCTCGCGGCGGTAACGTGATCCGGGACCATCTGGTGACGCGTCGTGAAATAGGTCATCACGCCGTCGGGGTCGCCCACGTCCTGCCGGTTGTAGGCGACGGTGCTGCCTTTGGGCTGTTCGGCGCGCCGGTCGAACACGACGACGGTATGGTCGCCGGACGGCTTCTCGCCCGCGTCCTGCGCGTGCTCGATGCGAAACGACAGGCCGGCCTCGGACAACTGGCGCGTCACGAAGTCGAAGTCGGTTTCGCGATACTGGCCACGCAGATCGAACGTACGCAACGGCTCCTTCAGTTCATAGCGTCGACGCGCCTCCGGATAGTCGCCGAACACGCGCTCGCAAATACCTTCGGTATCGAGGCCGACGAAATACAGGCAATTGCGGCGCAGCCGGAGCAATTCGAGCCAGGAGGCCATCGTCAGCCGATAGCGCGTGATCTCGCCGTCGCTGTCGCTGTACGCGGCCCGCACGACGTACCCGTTCCAGCAGCGCTCTCCCGCGCCGGTCGCGAGGCGCAGGCGGATCGCCGTGCCGAGCAGCGGATTCAGGTCGAGGAACGACGCGCTCGACAGCACGTCGATCTCGAACCGGAAGGACTCGTCCATCGCTTCCCGGCCGTGAAACCGCTCAACCGCGAATGCGCCCGGCATCGCCGTATCGACCTGGATCTGGCGAGTCGCTTGCGAATAGCCCTTCAATGCAGCAGCAATGTCCATTCCGTCCTCTTGCGTCACACCGGCCGCGATGCCCGTTGCCGGTCACGCGGATTCGCTCAGTTGATCGCGTCGGTCTTCTTTCTGGCAGCCCGCGCATTCGCCTCGTCGACCAGTTCCTGGATCGAGCTGTACGTAGGATTCCTGACGCCGGATTTTTCCTGCTTGCCCTTGCCGCGCAGGAACATCCATTCCGGCCACTGCCGGATGTGATCGAAGGCACCCACCACGAACTCGCCGCACGGCGGAACGTGCAGTTCCTCGGCGGACTTTTCGCCGGCGAGATACGCGTCCGACTCCGGCCCGAACACGCGGTCCTGGCAGGACTCGTGCCAGAAAACCATGACGCGGCTGCGATCCGGGTCGGGAAAATCGTCGAACACGAAGCCGTCCTTCCGGTCGGAAACGGCAATGGTGCGCAGATTTCCCTGCGCATCGCGAATGCCGACCTTCCAGTGCGGATCGTCGTTCCGGTCGTACTCCTGCCACGGGTTGATCGCTTCCTGGAGCACCTCGCGGCTGCCATCGCGCTTCTCCAGCTCGAACACCACCGTGCTCTTCGGGAACGCCTCCGAATGGCCCAGCTTCGGGTTGCCCTTTATCTTGACGATGCCGTTCGCGGGCACACGCACCTCGAGCCCTTCCTTCGCATGGAGCGGCTCGACACCGTCGGGCTGGTCGAACAATGCGACCACCGGGCCGACATAGCCCTCCGGAATCACGTAGATCAATGGCATGCGCCGACTCCTATCAAGTCCGAACACGATTGCCGCGAGCAGCACGACAGCGAGCAACACGACGTAGCGCCACCTCACGCGACGCCCCGATGGCGGTGGCACTACTTCTTCCATAGCTTGGGATCCAGGTCTTCGCTATCGGGCGCGCGGCCCTCGTTGGGGTTTCGATGAAGGTGATAGTCATTCCAGGCCTGAACGGTCGTGTCACGGGTGGCCGGCGGTCGCTTGAAGCTGTCCTGCAGACGTTGCCAGACAGCCCCCACGTCCTCGTAGGCGGAAATATGCAAAGGCTTGCCCAGGCCGCCGCTCACGCCGTCGCCGATCTTGCTGATCGGATCGGCCGGCCACGCGACGACGTCCATGCCCGGCAGGATGACCGGCGGCCCGTCGCCCGGCACGCCGGACCATGCCGACGGATCCGGGTCACTCATGCGGCGGGCGGGCGTGCCCGGCGCGGTCTTGATGTCGCCGATCGCCGGATAGTCGTCGCGCCGGTCGGGCGTACCGCCGAGAGCCTGCGTGAAGATCCACAGTTTCGATCCGAAGTTGCCGTCGAGCGTCAGTTCCACCCGCAATACGTTGGCAAACATGATGCGCCTGTTGTCGCCGGCGAGATGGGTGGCGGGCGTGCCGATCCGCACGTGGGTACCGAGGAACAGCTTGTTGCCCGCGGGATCCTCGATGAACGATTCGCAGTTGGGGAACCCGTCGCCATAGACCAGCATGCAGATGTCCATCCAGCGGCGCACGCGCTCGACCCTGATCCACAGATGCCCGCGCGCATCGAGCGTCGGAACGACGGTGGTGTGAAGCGTATTCCAGTCCAGCCGCGATCCCAGGAACGCAAAATTCTTGCCCCCGTACCACGACGTCACTTCGGCAATCTGCTCCCCCGCATGCCCCTGCTCGAACGCGTTCGCATCGGCGGTTCCATCGGGCTGATATTTCTTCTCCGTATAGGGCTCCGGGCCGTCGGAGGCCCACCACGGCCCCGAGGACGTGTTGGACGCCGCGTACTTCGAGCGCCTCAGCCGGTCCTGGAACTTGTCCTTGCTGCCTGCCGCCAGATTGCACGAGTACAGTTGCCACACGCGTGACGTCACCTTGCCGGTCTGGCGAGCCAGGTAGCTCGGGTGAAAGCTCTCCCCCAGCGAAAAGCCGCGCGTGTCGCCGTGAAAGCGGAAGCCCAACCGCTCGAACTTCTTGTTCGGATGAAACGAACGGATATTGACCGTGTACTCCACGAGCCTGACCAGATCGACCGCGACCGCATGCCCGTCCTGTTGCGCCATCGGCGTGCTGTCGGTCTGGGTCAGCACCTTCGGGACGGCGACCGTATCAGCTCCAGCCATGATCGATGTCCTCGTTGCCGGTGTATTCGACCCGGATCGGTTTCGCCGCGGCCTTCGTCGAATAGGTCGCCGTCCGACCGTCGCCGGCGCTGCTGCGTGCAGCCAGCGCATCGCCATTCGGGCCGACCATCCGGTAAGGCAGCCCCTTCACCGCGCTGCCCGTCTGCGCGTCGCGCAGCCAGTAGTACTCGTTGTAGAGCCCATGATCGCCCCACGCGCCCTTCGCCTTGTCCAGGTCGGTCGGCCCCTGGAACTGATGGTCGGCCGCGTGAACCGTCAGGTTGCCCGGACACTCGAACGTGACGTTGCCGCCTTCGATCAGCAGCGACGCGCCGCCGCTCACGGCGAGCCGCAATGCCTGCCCGGCGGCCAGTTCGACGTCGCTCTTCGTCGCGGCCACCGTCAGGTCGTCCTTCGCGCGCAGTGCCAGCGTGCCGTGCTGCGCCTGCAGATCCAGGTTGTCCTTGCCCGAGACCAGGCTGAGGCCGGCGTCGCTCGCCGCGCCCGTCCCGTTCGCGCCGGCCAGCCAGCCGATGCCCTGGCCGCTGTGAACCCGCAACGACCGGCTGACCGCCAGGTTGGTGTCGCCGCCGCTGCCGACCGTCAGCGTTTCACCGGCGGCCCACTGCAGCGCCTGGCCCGCGAACAGCCCCTGGCCGCCGCGGGCGGCGATGCCAAGCAACGCGTCGCCCGTATGCGGCAGCGCGTTGCCGGTGCCGCGGCGCGCGGCATCGGCCGTGGCCTGCTCGAACCCGTTCGCGCTCACCGTGGTCGCCAGGCTGCGCGACAGCGCGTCGAGCGGTGCGGCCTCGCCGTCGAGCGACGACCGGCCCGCCTTGCGCACGCCACGCTGCGCGGCAAGCGGCAACGTGCGGTGCGTGTCGGCGGCCTTGTCGAAGGTGCGCGCCAGCGCCACCTGTTGCGCCAGCAACGACTTCAGCGCGGCGACGTCACAGGCGGGTTGCGCAGGATCCAGCGCATAGCTCGAGATCAGGACGCCGCGCGTCGCACGCACGGCGCCATAGGCATCGGAACGCAGCTCGACACCCTGGCCGCGAAAACTGCCGAGATAGTTGTCGGCCTGGTGACGCAGATGGCCAAGATTGAGCTGGGTCGCGGCGTGCGTCGTCGCCATCTGCAGGCGCCCCATGCCGTCGCTGTCGTCCATCACCAGCTGATTGTGGCCCTGCGTGTCGAATCCCTGGCTCTTGAAGCCGGACAACGCGCCGGCATGGTTGTGCCGCTGCGCGCCCGCGCCGCCGCCGTGCCATGCCGGGCTGTAACCGCCGACCTGATTGCCCTGCGCGCTCGGCACGTGATCGGCCGCCTTTGCGTAGATCGACTCGTCGAGCGGCTGGCCCGTCTCGCCGCCCGGCGTCGGCGATTCGCCACCTTCGCCACGGCCGTTGAACAAGCCGCCGAGGATCACCGGCCGATGCACGAGACCATTCATGAACTGCACCAGCACTTCGTGGCCGATCCGCTGCGTCTGCTGCAACCCGTGGCCGTCGCCGGCCAGACGCTGCATCGCGCGTGTCGCGACCCTTCCGGTGTCTCCGTCCGCCTGCCAGTGGTAGCGCAGCTTCAACCGGCCCTGCGCGTCCGTATGAACGGGGCCGGCGGCGCCCGGCTGCGTCTCGCCCTGCGGGCCGACCACGATCGCGGATTGCGCGCCCAGCGCCGTCGGCACCGGATTCAGCCGCTGGCCCGTCCCGTCCTCGAGCGTGGGGCGCCAGACCTGCTCGCGCGGCACCCCCGTGAAACGGTTCGCGTAACCGCCGATACCCGCTTCCTTCAGCACGCGCGGATCGAGATCGTCCTGCGGCAGCGTGCCGAGCGTCTGCTGAAGCGCGTCCATCATGGTACGCGGCAGGTTGTTGATGCCGACGTGAGTCACTTCGGTGACGAGAAAGGTGTCCGGCGTTTCCGCTGAGCCGCGCATCTGCGTCCACGGCGCGTTCGCCACGCGCAGCGCCCGTCCGGCCCGCGCCGTGTGCAGCGTGCTGCAGCCCGCCCAGCAGCGCGCCTCGGACAGGATCGCGTCGGCCTGCCGGCGCGCCGTGTACTCGGCCGCGCGCAGCGTCGTGAACGCTTCCGGCCCGACGTCGTCGTACAGCTCGCGAAAGCCGGCCGGGCTGCCCAGGCTCGCCGTTGCCGTCACCGACTGGTTGCCGCGATAGTCGCTGCTGATCAGCGTCAGCCGGTCGGCCGTCAGCGAGACGACCTGGCCCATGCCCAGAATCACGTCGCCCGTGCCGACCGCCATGCCGTTCAAGCGAAGCGGCAGGCCGCCGAGACGCCGCGAGGTGTCATCCTCGGGAAGTTGTGCGCTGTCGTCGAAGACGAGCATCGTATGGCCCGCCGGCGCGTCGTCGTCCTCGACGAAGCAGAAGCCGAGCCCGGCCTCCGCCAGCACGTGACGGACGAAGTCGAGGTGCGTGTGGGTTCGGTACTGCACGCGGTATTCGCACGGCCCGAGCGCATCGATACGCTGGCTGGCATCGGCGGTGCAACGCCAGCTGGCGCTACCGCGGTAGGCCGCGAACACCGTGTCGAGCACCTCGGCGACAGTCCGGTTCACGAACGTACGCTGATCGCGGCCATGCGCGAGCGCCTCCAGCCACGGCACCAATTGCAGATGATAGCGAGCCAGCGTGCCGTCATAGCCGACACATCCGGCTTCGGCCACGAGGCCGCTGCGGATCGTGGCCGATCCGTTCGCCAGCGTGGTGGTGAGGGTCACGCGCTGCCCGACCATCGCATCGAGGTCGAGCCCGGGATCGGTGGCGAGCGCGTAGACGTCCCAGCGATAGATGTCCGAAAGCGCTTCGCGGCCACTCCAGCGCTCGATCTGCAAGGACGAGATCGAACCCGGCCCGTCAAGTACGTGAAGACGATTCAAAGCGCTGAATAGAGACGACAGTTGCGAATTGACATCCATGCGGGTCTCTCTCACCTGTTACGTTTTTCTATTAAGTGTGCCGCGGCGCAAAAACTTATTCTCTCGAAACTGCGACAACGAATACCAATGAACCCGGCCCGGCATTCGTTTTTAAAATGACATAAAAATGTAAAATCATTCTGCGCCAAATGATGCAACCCTATTTTATGGCGCCATGGCAATTAGAATATCATCAGCTTGATAGCAAGTGCCAACCCCGGATTGGAACTCGGATAGAATGGCACACCAACCCTGATTTGCCTTTCTCCCTCGATCCGGCGTGTGCCGGACGTATTCAGCGGTGGGAGCCGCCACAAAACAGCATTAATTACCGACCACCATCCATCGGTCGTCGTAAACCTCGAATTAAATACCGATCGCTCGAAGCGGCATATTCAAAAACAGCAGGAGGCCTCAATATGACGCGCCCGTTTATTGTTCTCGGGGACAAACACAGCCACGGCGGCGTCGTGACCAGTGCGTCAGGCATTGCCAAAATCGACGGCAAGGGAATTGCCCGTCGCGACGACACGGTTACCTGCCCGCTTCATGGCGTCAATTTCATCGCTGAAGGCGACGACACCGCGATTATCGAAAGTCGCGCAGTCGCCCGGGATGGCCACAAGACGCAGTGCGGCGCGATCCTGATCGCCAGCCAGTCGAATACCGGCAGCGAATGAGCACGGCGCCCGACTCTCCGGCTGATCGCCCGGGCGGGCGATCGCCGGTTCGCGCGGCCGTCCGGGTGGCCGCCGCGTTCGTCTCCGTCTGGCTGATGGCCGGTGCGTACTGGAAAGCGACCGGCCACGTGCCGAGCCTGAAGGAACTGTTCATGGGCGGCGTCGGGGTGCCGCTATTGCTCGTCATCGGGGTGGCCAGCCTCCGCAGGGGCTTCGCACCCGTGCCGAGCCCGGCACCGAGGCCCGGACCGCAAGCTTCCGGCGTGCCGGCCGAAGCGGCTGCCGAGGATCCGTCGCTCACGTGGACGATGGCGCTGCTCGACGCCAGCCTGCGCCTGCCGGCGGGCATGCATGTCGAGGACGTGCTCGCGCTTGCCCGCGACGGACGGGTCGTCGGCCTGCACCCGACGCTGCAGCGACCTGACGGCACGAAGGTGTTCGCGGCCACGGCCGCGTCGATCTGGAGCGACGCCCCTGACGACGGCATGCTGGCGCTCGACGTCATGCCAAGCGACAACGACGAGCAGCGCCGCGCGATGATGCTGGTAGCCGAAGCGATCGACGAGCTGATGGCACGCCATGCCACCACGCCCGTCACGCCGCCCGGCGTGACGTCGCAGGGCGCGGTACCGCCATTTGCGCTGCACCTTCTGCTGCCCGAGCGCTGGCGCGCCGATGCGCCGGCACTCACGGCCTGGCTCGACCGGCATCTCGAACGCGGTCGCTGGCGGCCGACCGTCGAGCCGGCACAAGTCACCTTCATTGCGCATCCGGTTGAAGCACTCGCCGCGCTCGATGCGCTGAACGTCGCGCTTCACCGGTCGCACGCGACGACCCGACATCTCGTACTGGCGTGCGATTCGACGTTAAGCCAGCCGACGGTGACCGCACTCGCCCATGCCGACCGGCTGTTCGCGCACAATCGCCCCGACGGCCAGGTACTCGGCGAAGGCGCGTGCGCACTCCTGCTCGCGCTGCCGATGTCGGCCGGCACGCCGGGCGCGCCGCTGATTCATCGGCTCGTGACCGCCGAACAGCGCTCGTCGACTGGGCAGCCCGACGGCGAGACAGTGGCCGGGCTGCTTCGGCAGGCCGTCGCCCGCATGTCGGACGCCGAACCGGCCATGACCGGCTGCGCACTGGTGAGCGACGCGGACCAACGCAGCAGCCGTCGCACGGAGATCGGCGATGCGACGCAGCGCACGTGGCCCGACGACCCCGACGTCCGGCTGCGTTGCCGTCACCTTGGCATCGCGAATGGCGATGGCGGCGGCGCGCTGGCGCTCGGCCTGATCGCCGCCGCCAGTGCTCACGCAGTCGATGCGCAACGGCCAACGCTGGCCGTTTCGATCAGCGATCCGCTGATGCGCGGCGCGATCGTCGTCAGCCATGACATCGCACCCGACGCGGCCGGCGGCTCGGCTCATGCGTGACGGAAGACCGCCTTCTTCATGCGTGGCGGCACCGGCGCAGGTACACAGGTGCGCTCAAGTCAGGAATCCGTTGCCGGCGCGGCGCGGGCAGCGCAGCAACATGTCACCGGTACGGCTCGAGAAGACGATCAACTGGGTGAAGCTGCTCGTCGTCACGTGCAGGCGCAGGAGCCTGTCCACGACCTGTGCAAATGCATGAATGCCGGTACCCGTGCCGACGAATGCGTCTTCGTCGACGGTCAGGTGAAGCTCGATACCGCGGACGATACCCGCGAAGTTTCGCTCGGTGACCCACGCCGTCACTGCCTTCTGCGCAAGCTTCACGACGCCGTCGATCAGCCGGACCGATGAGGTCGACCGTTGCAGATCATGCAGCGCGAGCAAGTCGCGGAGAGGGCCCGCGCCACCCGTCAACGACACGGCATTGAGTGACAGTTGCGAAATCAGTCGCCACTGCGCCCCGCGTTCCTGCCGGGGATGCAACGACCGGGTCGGCCGGTGCAGCAACGTAATCCGCCGCGCAAGGCTGCCGCCTTCCATCATCAGGTCTCCCATCGGCGATCCGTAACCCAGCCGCTCGGGCAGATCGCCATTGCTGCAGGTGAGCCTGATGTCGAGTGCCGGTGGCGGCGCCCGGCGCTCGACGTCACCGCTCACGAACGTCAGCGTCGCGTCCTCGCCGGGACTGCCCGGCGTCGCCCGGCGATTAAGGACGGCTTGCCAGTAGAGTGCCTCCGCCCCCGCATGCCGCCCATGGCGCAGCGAATGCAGCGGGTCGAGCACCACGGCCTGGTTGCCTTGGGGCGACGCCCTCACCTGCGCGACCGAGTCCACCGAATAGATCGTGCACGCATGGGCACTCTGCTCATCCGCCTCCAGCGCGTATGCGTCGGCAGCGTCCGACGTGCTCGATCGCTCGCCCAGTTTGCCCACCGCCTCGAACAGGTTGACGACGGGCGTACAGCCCGGCACCAGGTGACTCGCGTCGAGCGCCGCCAGTACCTGCGCGGCGGCGGATTCGGCCGGAATGTCCTTCAACACGACATGAATGCCGAACTGCCTGCCGCCCAGTCGGCCGGCCTGACGCAGATCGCAGTCGAAGAAGCCGAATTTTTCCGGGTACGCGAAAAACTCCGTCAGCAGCAGGTAGGCCGGGTCCGCCGATTCGGGATACGGGACGAGACTGTCCGCACGGCCCAAGCCTGCCGCAGTGCAAGGCGTACCGTCGAGTTCGATCCACCGGCCGCCGTGAGCCGGCTCGACATAGGCGCGCAACGCCTTCATCGACAGCGCGTCGCGAAGCGCCGCGGTCAAGCCGGGCGCACCTTGCGTGTAGAGCCGTATCGAATCCACGTTCAGCTCGGCGATCGACAGATGGGCGGATTGAATCGCGAACGTCAGCGAGATCAGCGCCGTCGCACCGGCAGGCAGGCGCAACGTGCGCGGCACGTCGGCTATGGAGCGGAACTTCGCCCCCGTCAGCTGCAACGGCGAAAGCGTGACGTCATACGCAGTCCGGAACAATATCTTGGATCCGTTGAGCGGCCGGCTGTAAAGCTGCGTACCGCGCGGCACTGTGACGGCGGCGGACATCTGTGCCGCCCGGCCGCTATCCATCTCGAAGTGCGCGATCGAACATGACGGAAACGCGCGCAAGTAGTGCGGGTACAGCGTCTCGAACAATGCCTCGGTAAACCGCGGATAGTCGTCGTCGATATGGCGGGCCGTACGTGCCGCCATCAACGCAAACGACTCGACCAGACGCTCGACGTGAAGGTCCATGCTGCCGCTGTCCATCCCGCCGGTCAGCGACAGCCGGCTTGCAATCTTCGGATAGCGCGCGGCGAACTCGCGCACGTATTGCCGCAGGAAGGTTAGTTCCCGTTCGTAGTAGGACAGCAAGTCTTCCGGACTCATACGTCGTCGTTCTCCGTCGGCAATGTCCTGAAGCAGACGATTTATGCGAGACGCCGCGGTCGTGCGCCCGGTCGCTGCCGATACGCATTGCAAGCAGCAATGCGTGTGCGCTGCGGCCTCGCGCGCGTCACCGGAATCGTCCGAATGCGAGGGCAGAGCATGGGCAGCACATTGAAACGCGATGCGAAAACACCTGAGTCAACGCGGCGTGAACAGCGTCACTGTGCACGCGCAATCATGTCCGGAACCTGTTCGTTTGGCAACGCAGCACCCACGCCGCACGCGCCACACGTCACGCCCCGCCCACAAAAACAAAACCCGGCGCACTTTCGTGCACCGGGCTCCGAGCCGAACGGAACCGCCGCCCCGCCTTACTTCCGGTCGAGCGAATACCGTCCCGGCCCGGTCAGTGCGAGCAACAGCAACCCGCCGATGATGCTCACGTTCTTGTAGAAGTTGATCATCGCCATGTATTGCTCCATCCCCTGCAGCGCCCAGTAGCGATGGCCGATCAGCGCGGTCGCGAGCGTATAGGCGGCGAACACCAGTGCGAGCGGACGCGTATAGAAGCCGGCCGCGATCAGCAGGCCGCCGACCAGCTCGACCGCCACCGCGATCACCGCGGCCAGTTCGGGCGCCGGGTTCCCCGTCGACGCCATGTACGCGACGGTGCCCGAGAAGCCGTTCAGCTTCTGCCAGCCGAACAGCACGAACAGGATCATCAACAGCACGCGAGCCGCCAGCAGCAGCTCGTCCTTCTTCGACTCCAGCGAAACGTAACGCATAGCAATATCACCCTTGAATTGACGGTTTGATGCATCCGGTGCCGAGAGGCGCCGAATCACTCCTCGCACGATCGGACAGCAGGCCGGAGGGCTCGCCGCCGAAGAATCCGTCGGGTTGCGCCGTTCCCGGCGCGCTTCCGATCGGTTCTGGCGAAGCACGGGTGCAGTCTACTGTCTCGCCAGGAATCATCAATCCGCCAAAGAAGGATTCGCTGTCTCATTAAAGTGGACAATCGACGACAAAAGCGCCGACAGGCAAATGTCGGCAGGCAGTGCAAATCAACCCGCAGCATGTTTCCGGAACACGGAAACGCCACGCTTCTTCAGGCCACCTGATTCAATAGATATTTCCGGCTTCAATTGACACAAATCGGTCACAACCGCGCATATCGAACCTGTCATTAAACGACGGATTCAATATCGATTCACAAAGGCCGACTTGATTCCCGAAACTCGACCCGCATTGCAATCTACCGGGCATTCTGTTTCAGAAAAAATCTCATGGCCCGGAAACGAACATCGGCAATACGAAAACGTTTCGCGGGCAGGCGAACTGGAATCGCCGGTGACGCATGTCGTCCGTCAGACAAGGATTTCAGCCCGTCATCGACTGGGAAACACCCTTTCCACACACCGTCGATCGATCCGATGTTTAGCAGAATCAGCGCAAAACCTTGACCAATCCTTCTCGCCCTTTGCCAGTTTTCAACACCGGGAAAAATGCTTGAATAAATACATCCAAAACGGTGTGTTTACGGCAAAAAATCGCAGACCTTTAGCCCTCACTCAAACACCCCGTTCCCGTCTGCATTTTTCTCAACATTCATTACAAAAAATTACCAAGTAATACCGATTTAAATATACGATAGCGCACGTCCTTACGTTTTCCCGACACTCCCGTGAACCCCGGGAACGCGTCGCGCCGGACGCGCCCTGCCTTCGAAGCGCCGCAGGCCGATCCGGCAGCCGCTCGTCACGGGATCGTCATTCAACCGGAGACCACCCATGGCAACGAACACGCCCGTGACCAGCGGCGCGAACACGAACAGCCTGTTGCAACAGGCGGCGCAATCGATCATCAACGGCTCGACCGGTAATCCGTCGATGGACGTCGGCACGCTCGTCAAGACGCTGGTGAACGCGAAAACCGCCGGCCGGGCCGCCGCGCTCGCCGCGTCGCAGACCACCGGCACGACGCAGATTTCCGCATTCGGCGCGCTGTCGTCGGCACTGGGTGCGCTCGAGGCGGGCCTCGCCTCGCTGTCGAATGGCGGGCTGCAGTCGACGTTCACCGCGGTCGCGAGCGGCAAGGGCCTGACCGCGACGGCGGGCGCGGGCGCGGTGGCCGGCACCTACACGATCGGCGTCACGCAGACCGCGACCGCGCAGGCACTGGCTTCGTCGGGCTTCGACGGGAGCAAGGCGCTCGGCACCGGCACGCTGACGCTGTCGCTCGGCAGCCAGTCGTTCAAGGTCGACGTCACCGGCACGAACAACACGCTGTCGGGCATCGCGGCCGCGATCAACTCCGCTGCGAACAACCCGGGGATCAGCGCGACCGTGATCAACGGCACCGACGGCGCGCACCTCGTGCTCGCGTCGACGAAGACGGGCTCGGCGAACGCGATCAGCGTCGCGGTCGGCAACGTGGCCAACGACAACGGGCTGTCGAACCTCGGCGTCACGTCGACTGCCGACACGACGGGCGGCGCGTCGAAGATCGAATCGGCGAACAGCGCGGCCGCGTGGCGGCAAAGCGCCGTCGCGCAGGACGCGAAGTTCACGCTCAACGGCATCGCGTCGACCAGCGCGAGCAACACGGTGACGGGCGTGCTGAGCGGCGTCACGCTGAACCTGTCGGCGGCCGCGGTCAGCGCGACCGACACGCAGACGCTGACGGTCAGCACCGATACGAAGTCGCAGGCGGCCACGATCACGAACTTCGTGAACCTGTACAACACCGTCGTCAAGACGATGGGCGCGCTGTCGAGCTACACGGAAGGGGCGAGCTCGCAGGGTGCGCTGATCGGCGATTCGACGCTGAACACGATCCGTAACTCGCTCGCGTCGATCGTCGCGCGCGGTGTCGTGAACGAGAACGGCAACGGACACACGAACCTGATGGCGATCGGCATCTCGCTCGAGAAGGACGGCACGCTGAAGGCCGACAGCGCGAAGCTCGACAGTGCGCTGTCCAACAACCCGACAGGGGTCGCGCGCCTGTTCAACTCGACGAACGGGATGGGCAAGCAACTGACCGACCAGATCGCGCCCTTCACGAAGAAAGGCGGGATGATCGAAGTGCGCACGAACGCGCTGAGCGCCAACCTGAAGCGTGTCACGCAACAGCAGACGGATCTGGCCGACTACGCCGCGCAGTTGACCAAGCAGTATCAGGCGCAGTTCACAGCGCTCAATACGCTGATGGCCAAGATGAACTCGAACACGCAATACCTGACGCGGCTGTTCGGCGGCGCCAACAGCAGCGGCACGCTGGCGAACAAGTGATGCGCGCCCGGGCCGCCCGATGATCGTGGCGGCGGCTGCCGGTCAATGGATCGACCGGCTCACGCCGCCGTGCACGGCGTCCCGCCTGGACACATCACGCAGACGCCGGCGGTGCGCAAGCATGCGCCGGGCGCCCTTCCGCGGTTCGCTCCATCGCGGCAGGCCGTGCCGTCAGCCGAGACCTTCGACGCGATCGGCAAACAAATCGATCGCACGCGACACCTGACGCCCGAAATAGCCTGGCCGTTCGCGCTCGTATGCGCGCAGCAGCGACGTGCATTCACGCTCCGCCCAGCGCCACACGGGGCCCTGTTTCGCGAAGACCGGATGACCGTGCAGTTCGGCCGGTACCGCGTGCTCGTCGTCCCATCCCCAGAAATACGCCTGGTACGCACGTGCGTACGGCATCCCCAGATGGCTCGCCACGGTCTCGTCGTGGCGCAGCGTGAAATCGACGATTTCCTTGCGCGCACGGCCGCCGATATCGTCATGACGCGCCTCGATCCAGCAGTGATACCTCGCGAGTTGCGACAGATGCCGCGCGGTGCGGCGCCGCTCGCGCGTCGTGCACAGCGCATACAGGTTGCCGCCGCCGAAATCCAGCACCTCCCCACCCGCGAACGGCCGGTACGGCTTGCCGGTCAGCAGCGTCAGCACCTGCGCGCCGACGATCGCGTAGTCGGCACATCGCATGTAGCCGCTGCGCGTCGTCGCTTCCGACACGCTCCGGTGGACGACCTCATCGATCACGGCATGCAGCATGGGATCTACCGGTGCCGCCAGGATCGGTGGCTGGCTTGTCGTCGTGACGTGTTGCATGGGAAACGGATGCGGATTCAACGGTTCGTCGGGAAAAGCGCTCGG
>Ga0209566_100791_pt1 | contig 16691 bp, 11 predicted proteins | sample Araplavi_mTSA_r2_2_FD_184287 | JGI IMG/M metagenome (GOLD analysis project Ga0209566, IMG submission 184287) | Arabidopsis root microbial communities from North Carolina, USA - plate scrape CL_Cvi_mTSA_r2 (SPAdes) (version 2) | ecosystem: Host-associated > Plants > Roots > Endosphere | place...
CGCCGCCAGCGTTCGTCCTGAGCCAGGATCAAACTCTCCATAAAGGGTAGTTCGACTTGCTCATGATAAAGCTGGTATAACTTTTGCTTCAGCCCCGAAAGGCTTCAGCGTCCGTTTGTTTTAACGCTCGATGTTCAGTTTTCAAGGAGCAATCTTGTTACTGTTCGCCGGCCTTCCTACTCGCAAGTTCTCCGAGCCGACAGCAGTTAACTTTATCAGGTTCGTCCGGGCTTGTCAACAGCTTTTTTAATTAAGTTGTTGAAATCAAGCTCGTCATTGCCTGTCCCCTCGAAGGGGCGAGTACTAATATAACAAGCCTCGACAATAAATGCAACTGTTAATACTTGTATTTTTATTTTTAAATTGACTATTAAAAGCCTATAGATTAAGTTGGAATTATTAATCGCATTCAGGAGGTGGGATGCTCGTGAGGGAAATTCCAGTTCCATATATTAAATCGAATCAAAGCGGCATCGTGCTCGTCGTTGCCTTGTCCTTTCTCTTTGCTCCGTTATGGTTGCTCGGCGCACTGTGGCTTATTCAGGTGGTCGGACTTACGACGGGCGGAAAATACAATCTATTTATAAGGTTGGCGAAGCCGTGGCTGAAGACGGCCGGCAAAGAAACGCAGGCGGAAGACCTTGCCCGGTTCAACAATGCGCTGGCAGTCATCTTTCTAAGCCTTGCCGTCCTTAGCTTCTCGTTCGGCTGGACGGTCGCCGGCTACATCTTTGCGGCGATGCTGCTGGTTGCCGCCGGAGCTGCACTGCTCGGCTATTGTATAGGCTGCACCGTTTACTATCAATATAAGCAATTCCTCGCCAGACGCAGGATCAAGCATTCGTGACCCCTATAATTCAAGAGCCCCTCGAAAATGCAAGCAGCCCTCCCATTGATTAGGGAGGGCTGCTTGCATGTATTTTTGGACGATTCGCCTCGTTAATCGTTAGGCGCCTCCATGTTCAACAACGTTAACAACTCCCGTTCATCCTCCAATACGGGTACGCCGAGATCGCGCGCCTTGGTCAGCTTGCTGCCCGCGCTCTCGCCGGCAATGACAAGATCGGTCTTCTTGGAGACGCTGCCCGATACTTTGGCGCCGAGCGCCTCAAGCCGCTTGGAGGCCTCGTCGCGCGTGAGCAGGCTGAGCGTCCCGGTGAGGACGACCGTCTTGCCGAACAGCGGATGGCTCGTATCCGCCGCTTGCGCGGCAGGACGGTCGGCCTCGGCCTTCACGCCTGCGGCGCGCATGCGGGCAATGCTCTGCTGCATGAGCGGGTCGCGGAAGAAGCCCGCGATGCTCTCGGCCACGATGCCGCCGATATCGGGCAGCGTGACCAGTTCTTCGGCCTCGGCCGCCATGAGGCGGTCGAGGTCTCCGTAGTGGTCGGCGAGCGTGCGCGCGGTCGCCTTGCCGGTGTTCGGGATTCCCAGCGCGTTCAGAAATGCCGCAAGCTCGCGTGACTTTGACTTTTCGACGGAGGCCAGCAGGTTGTTCGCCTTCTTTTCCCCGAAGCGGTCCAGCTTGACGAGATCTTCGAACTGAAGCTCGTACAGATCCGCCGGATCGCGGACGTCGAGCGCCTCCAGCAGCTGTCCCGCGGTCTTGCCGCTGAACGTCTCGATATCCATGCAGTCCCGGGAGGCGAAGTGCGTGATGCGCCCGACGATCTGAGGTCTGCAGCCAAGACGGTTCGGGCAGAATAAGTGGGCGCCGCGCAGCTCCAGCGGCGTACCGCAGGCCGGGCAAGCCTCGGGCACCGCGATCTCGCGTCCCGGCTCTTCGTCGGCCTTGCCGAGAATCTCGGGGATGACGTCGTTCGAGCGGCGAATGAAGACGCGGGTACCGAGCGCATGCGTCAGGTTTTTGCGTGCGATGTCGCCGATGTTGTTCAGCGTACAGTTCTGTACCGTTACGCCGGCAAGCTCGACGGCTTCGACGCGCGCGAGCGGTGTTACCTTGCCCGTGCGTCCAACCTCCCAGGAGACCGATTCCAGCACGGTCGTCGTCTCCTCCGCCTCGAACTTGAAGGCGACCGCCCACCGCGGGAACTTGTCCGTATAGCCGAGCGCCTCGCGCGTGCGCAAATCGGTCACCTTCACGACAGCCCCGTCGATGAGATAGTCGAGCTCGTGGCGGAACACGACGATGGCGTTCAGCTCCTCCAGAACCTCGTCTATATTATCGTAGTACCGTTCGAAGTTGTTGACGGGCAATCCATTGTCCCGAAGGAAGGCGAGGATCTCTCGGTGATTGCCGAAGGCAAGATCCGTCGCGGACGAATAGCCTACATTATAAAAGAACGCATCGAGCTTCCGGGACGCGGTAACTGCAGGGTTTAGGTTGCGCAGCGCGCCGGCAGCGCCGTTGCGGGCGTTTTTAAGCGGCTCGGCCGCGGTGCGATTATACGCCTCCAACACGGATAGACGCATGATGCCCTCGCCTTGGACCTCGATCGGGCCTCCTGTGTAAGGAATCGACAGCGGGATCGAGCGGATCGTTTTCACCTGCGCCAGAATCCCCTCGCCTATAACGCCGTTGCCCCGCGTGGCGGCCTGAACGAGCTCTCCGCCGTCGTATGTCAAGTTGAGCGTAAGTCCGTCGAACTTCTGCTCGATAACATACTCCGGCGCCGGCAGCGGATCGTCGGGATGACGCGCGTTGAAGTCGGCCACCAGCTTGTTCACGCGCTGTGCCCAAGCCCTGAGGTCGTCCGCGTCCTGCGCCTTGTCCAGACTCCACAGCCGCGCCATATGGCGATGGGGCTCGAAGCCCTTAAGAATTTCCCCGCCCACGCGGTGCGTCGGCGAATCCGGGAGCACGGTCCCCGTTTCTTTTTCCAATGCGACCAGCTCGTCGTACAGCACATCGTACTCCCGGTCGCTGATGGTGGGATTGTCCTCCGTATAATAGCGCTTGACGTGAACGTTCAGTTCGTCCACCAGTTGTCTCATCCGCTGCAGCGGCTCCGTCATCGTTATTCGGCCTCTCTCGCGTCCCCGGCTCGCCGGGTTAATGGTATAGCGATTTGATTCAAGCGCCCCGTTTATCGTGTAAAAAGGTACAACCGCTGCAAAAACGGGAGGGTTCGACTATGGATAATCAGACGGATAAATATTACGATAGCCAGGAAAGGCATTCTTCGGCTAAGGAGACGTATTATGTCTCCGTATCGGCCGGCACGATAACCAAGGAAGAGAACCATACGACCGACCAGCTCAGCGTGTACGCGACAGACAGAGAGATCGACCAGCTCATGTCCCTGCTCGCCAAGCGTGCCGAGACGGACGATCTGACGCACCTTAGGGGGATCATTCCTTACAAATCCGCCGATCACGATCCCGCCACGGACAAGTACAACGAACAGATGCTGGACATCTACCGGATGATCTTCAGGATCGGCACGGAGGAGACGCGCAGGCATCTCATCCATATGGACATTCTAAGCGTTCTGAAGGATCCCGATACACACTTGCCGGGCTATCACTGAGTGATTATGTAAAGGAAGCCATCGCGCCCTGAGGCGCGGCGGCTTTTTTTTTTTGCCTTGCAGCGAATGCTTCAGATCTTGGTGACCGGCGCGAAGGCCGCGAGTAGACGCTTGACGCCTACCGGCGCGGGAAACGCGATCTGCAGCTCCGTATCGCTGCCGGTCCCCTTCACCGCGACGACTGTGCCTATGCCCCACTTGGCGTGTTGCACCTTGTCGCCGGCTGCGACGGTTAGGCCTTGACCTCCGCCGGCGGCCGGCTGCGGGGCGGCTGCCGGCCGTGCGCCTACGCCGTAACTGGCTGGCGCCGCGCCGGCAGGCCGCGCGCCGGGCGCGCCTCCGGTCTGCGGTCGAGCGCCGAACCCTCCGCCGCTCGTGGGGCCGCCGAAGCCGCCCGCTTGCGGCCGCGCGCCAAACCCTCCGGCCGCGCCGCCTCCGTATCCGCCTCCGCCGCCGAAGCCGCCGCCCGCTCCCGGACTGCGTCCGCCGCCGAGCCGCGAGCCGAAGCCGCCGAACGAGCCGCCGATGCGCCCGCCCTGCATTTCCACCGATTCCTTCAGACTGTCCGGAATCTCGGCCAGAAAGCGCGACGGCGCATTAGCCGCCGTGCGTCCGTAGAGCAAGCGGCTCTGCGCGCAGGTGAGATACAGTTTCTTCTCCGCACGCGTGATGCCGACGTACGCGAGCCGCCGTTCCTCCTCCATCTCGTCGTTGTCCATGAACGCCCGGCTGCCGGGGAAGATGCCTTCCTCCATACCGACGATGAACACGACTGGGAACTCCAGCCCCTTTGCGCTGTGCATCGTCATCAGTACGACGGCGTCGCCTTTTTCCTTGGCGTCCTCGTCTTCGGCCATCGAATCGATGTCCGCGATCAGCGCGAGATCGGTTAAGAAGGCGACGAGCGACTTGTCCTCGTTGCGGTTCTCGAACTCTTGGGTGACGGACAGGAACTCCTCGATATTCTCCAGGCGGGCTTGGGATTCAATCGTATTCTCCCGCTGCAGCTCCATGCGGTAGCCGGACAATTCCAGCATCTTCTCCGTAAGTTCGGTCACGGACAGGTACTCGACCATGGCGGTCAGGTTGGCAATCAGGCTGCTGAATTCGGACAGGGCTGCCTTGGCGCGGGCCTGGATATCCAGATGATAGAGTCCGTCGCCCAGCAGTCCTTCGCCTTGACTGATCAGCTTGTAGATCGATATGCCTTGGCGCTGCGCCTCTTCCTGCACCTTGCCCATCGTCGTATCTCCAAGCGCTCGCTTCGGCACGTTGATGATGCGATTCAGGCTGATGTCGTCGTCCGGGTTGGAAATGAGCCGAAGGTAAGCGAGAATGTCCTTGATTTCCTTGCGGTCGTAGAACTTCGTGCCGCCCACGATCTGATAAGGGATCTCGGATTTGATCAAAATTTCTTCCATTACCCGGGACATGGCGTTCGTGCGGTACAGAATGGCATGATGGTCGTAACGCCGGCCGTTCTGCCGGTTTTTGCGAATTTCGTTCGCCACGAAGTAGCCTTCGCCGTGCTCGGAATCGCCCTGATAGACCGTGATCTTTTCCCCGCCGGGGCTCTCGGTCCACAGATTTTTCGCCTTGCGGCCCATATTGTTCTTGATGACTTGGTTTGCGGCTTCGAGGATGTTGGACGTCGAACGGTAATTCTGCTCCAGCAAAATCGTCCTCGCTTCGGGGTAATCCGCCTCGAAGTTGAGAATATTCGTAATGTCGGCCCCCCGCCATCGGTAGATCGACTGGTCGCTGTCGCCGACGACGCAAATATTGTGATGCTTGGCGGCGAGCATTTTGCAGATCATATACTGCGCCTTATTCGTATCCTGATACTCGTCCACGTGAATGTAGCGAAATTTATTCTGGTAGAATTCCAGTACCTCCGGAACTTCCCGGAACAATTGGATGGTGAGCAAAATAAGATCGTCGAAGTCGAGCGAATTGTTCGCCTTCAGGCGGCGCTGATACTGCGTATAGACCTTCGCCGCGATCGTCTGGAAATAGTCGCCAGCTCGCGCCTCGTATTGCTCGGGCGACAGCAGTTCGTTTTTTGCGCCGCTGATCATCGCCTGAACGGCCTTCGGCTCGAACTTCTTGGTATCGATGTTCTGCTCCTTCATGACGCCGCGGATGACGGACAGCTGGTCCGCCGAATCCAGAATACTGAAGTTCGATCCGAATCCGATCCGCTCAATGTCTTTGCGCAGAATGCGCACGCTCATCGAGTGGAAAGTGCTGACCCAAACGTCGCGGCCGCCTGCGCCGATAATTTTCGAGACGCGCTCTTGCATCTCGCGGGCGGCTTTGTTGGTAAACGTGATCGCGAGGATGCTCCATGGCGCCGCGATGCGCTTGGCGACCAGGTAGGCGATGCGGTGCGTAAGCACGCGCGTCTTGCCGCTGCCCGCGCCGGCCATGATGAGCAGCGGCCCGTCCGTCGCGACGGCCGCCTCGCGCTGCTTCGGATTCAGCCGATTCACGGCCTCGTCGATATTGAACGCCGTCTCCGACGGCGATTGTGCCGGTTCAAAAAACATGATGATAACGCTCCTTTGCTTGTAGCTTCGGGAAGGATGCGGGATGCGCCTTCACGGCTAGAAAGACTGACCGTCATGCTCGGTCTGCTTCGGGCATGCGAAAAGACGCCTTGCTTCCGAAGATGGCCATGATACGCATCCGTAGGCATTGATCCGCCGCCGGCGTACCCACGTAACCCATCACTTCCGCATTACCTTGCCGCTTCGACCGCTCGCTTCGCGGCTTCGACCGTCGCAAGCGCGGCCTCCAGATCGCTATATACGACATTCCCGACGACGACGGTATGCGCCGATTCGGCCGCTGCCTTCGCCTGCTCGGGCGTGCAGATGCCGCCTCCGTAGAACAGTCGTGACTGCTGCAGGCTGTCTCGTACTTTCCTGACAAGTTCCATATCCCCGAACTTCCCGCTGTATTCGACATACAAGACCGGCACGCGCCAAAGACGATCGGCCAGTTGACTATAGGCGATAACTTCTTCCGCCGTGAGACTCGCATCGGCTTCGGTGACCCGCGCAGCCGTGCAATCGCCGTTCAGAATTAGGTAAGCTTGGCCCGCGGTCAATTCCCACGGCATAAACGTCCCATATTCCGCGAGCGCTTCGACCTGTCTACCGACCAGCCATTCCCTGCGCCCCGCGTTCAGCACCATGGGCACGAAGTAGCCGTCGAAACCCGGCACGGCACTGTCCGCGCCGGTCAGCTCCAGCGCACAAGGAACTTCGTAGCGACGAATCCGCGACATCAGCTCTACCGTGTTGTCGTATGTGATGCCGCTCGATCCGCCAACCACAATGCCATCCGTGCCGGACAAGCAGATCCGCTCCAAGGCCTCGTCGGTAATCGAGCGGTCCGGGTCCAGCTTGAATACGTGCCGCCATGCGGTATACATATCCGAAAATGCGATCATGCGTTCCTCCACGGCGTTTACCCCTAGTCTACAGGAAATTGTCCCGAGGGGGAAGCAGAACGGCGGTGTTTTCGCCATGTAAAGCGTGTTAAGTTTTGACTGCGCCGCGGGGGGCGCAAATGGCACTCATCGTCGCATCTGCGCCACCGATAACCAAATTTTTCGGCTATCGCTCAACACATCGTCGCATCTGCGACCCCCGATAACCAAATTTTTTGGCTATCGCCTCACTCATCGTCGCATCTGCGCCTCCGATAACCCATTTTTTCGGCTATCGCCCAACACATCGTCGCATCCGTGCCTCCGATAACCGAATTTTTCGGCTATCGCCCCACCCATCGCAGCATCCGTGCCCCCGATAACCAAATTTTCCAGCTATCGCCCCACTCATCGCAGCATATGGGCCCCCGATAACCGAATTTTTCGGCTATCGCCTCACTCATCGTTGCATCCGCGCCTCCGATAACCGAATTTTTCGGCTATTTCCCAACACATCGTCGCATCCGCGCCCCCGATAACCGAATTTTTCGGCTATCGCCCAGCACATCGTCGCATCTGCGCCTCCGATAACCAAATTTTTCGGCTATCGCCTCACTCATCGTCGCATCCGCGCCTCCGATAACCCAATTTTTCGGCTATCCGTATTGCTTATTTGCCTGTTAACCATTCGCGCCCCTTCTGAGCCAGCCGATAAGCATACTGCCGCTTTTCACTTCCGCCCACTGTCTCAATCCAGGCATCCGTCACCATTTTTCTAATCATCTTGCGTGCCGTTTCCGAACTAACCGTAAGGCATTTTCGGGCATCTCCCTGCGTAAAAACGTTGCCGCGTGCGCCCAGACGGAGCAGCTCACGTTCCGCAGGCTTGAGCGTATGCTGATCAACTCCGTTCTTCCCGTACTTCCCTAACAACTCATACAATGCTCTTCTGCACATTTCCGGTTTCTTGTCCAACTCATCCCGGCTGAACGGGATGTATTTGTATCCGACCAGCGCAAAGGAGCGTACCCGCATCCGCTCGAAAGAAAATCGGTCCCTCGTCATCATTTCGACGTGCGGTACGTAGCCGTCGCATTCGAAAATTAGGCCGAGCGGTTCGTAATAGATGTCAGCGTAAAGCTTGACCCCATTTCGAGCCGACGATTTCATACTCCAAATGAAACCCGTCGAGCGAGCCAAAAACCGGCAGCAACAGGTCAGTCAGAAGTTTGAGGGTTCCGCTCAGGTCGCGGTTCAGCATTTCCAGCCGCTGTCCTTTAGCGGAACGCCTTTGTTGATTGATGAATGCTTCGATGATTTCGGCCGTTTGTCCTACCTTGCCGTAAGTCATTGAATAGCCCTCCTCAAAAATAAATAAAACAAAAAGCCGCCATACCCGAAGGTCGGCGGCGTGTGCTTCACGCAATTAAAGCTTAATACCGTAAACTGTGTGTGGTTAATCTTGCTTGATATTCTTGATATTCTTGATATTCTTGATCTCGTTAAGTTCTTGATCTTACCACTCGTATTGACCTGATTGACCAAGCCGATTTTAATGGTCTCAGCCTCGCAGCTTGCTCTCGAGATACGCCTTAAAAGCCGCTCCGAGATCCGGGCGTTCGAGCGCGAAATCCACGATCGTCTTCAGATAGCCAAGCTTCTCGCCGGTGTCGTAGCGGTCGCCCTCGAAGGCGTAAGCGTAAACCGATTCCTGCTGCAGCAGCCGATAGATAGCGTCCGTCAGCTGAATCTCGCCGCCCGCGCCGGTGTCCTGCGTTTCCAGCAATCCAAAGATGGCAGGCGTCAAAATATAACGTCCCATAATGGCGATGTTCGACGGTGCGCGTTCTGCCGCAGGCTTTTCCACGACGCTCCGGACCGGGACGATATCGCGGCTCAGATCGGCGCCCTCCGCCGGATCGACGATGCCGTAACGGGAGATCTCCTGTTCGGGCACGCGCTTCACGGCGAGCACGCTGCTCTGCACCTGGTCGTAGACGTCCATCATCTGCTTCAGACACGGCGTCTCGGAGCGGACGATGTCGTCGCCCAGCAGCACGGCGAAGGGCTCGTCTCCGATGAAGTTGCGCGCGCACCAGATCGCGTGGCCGAGGCCCTTGGCTTCCTTTTGGCGTATGTAATGTATATCGATCAGCTCGGAAGCGTGCTGCACCTCGGAGAGCAGATCCAATTTCCCCTTCTGGCGCAGGTTCTCCTCGAGCTCGTAGTAACTGTCGAAGTGGTCCTCGATCGCCCGCTTCCCCTTGCCGGTCACGATGATGATGTCCTCAATGCCGGATGCGACCGCCTCTTCGACGATATATTGAATCCCGGGTTTGTCGATGATGGGCAGCATTTCCTTTGGCATCGCCTTCGTGGCGGGGAGGAAACGGGTGCCGAGTCCCGCTGCGGGTATGATGGCCTTGCGGACTTTCATGAGACAGGCATCCTCTCTATTTATGCGTGCCGACTGTGATGCGCCGGTATTCCTGGCGGCGCGGCCGGCAGACGCCCGACTCCGATGCACACGACGCCTTGCGCATTCAGAGCGTCGGTGTCCAGGCAGTTGCGTCCATCTAATATTATAGGCCTGGTCATCCAGCTTTTGTAGTCTTCTGCCGAAATTTTGCGAATCTCCGGCCATTCCGTCACCACGATCGCAGCGTCCGCGCCCCGAAGCGCCTCTTCGGCCGTGCCGAAAAGCGCGATGCCGGAGGGCAGCTGCCGCTTCATCCCGGCTCCGAAAATGGCGGGATCGTAAGCCGTAAGCGCGATGCCCGGATAGCGCTTCTTCAGCTCGGCGATCAGCCGAAGCGAAGGCGCCTCGCGAAGGTCGGCGGTGCCGGGCTTGAAGGCGAGCCCCAACAGCGCGACCCGGCGCCGGGACAGGCCGCTGAGCGCGGCCTCCAGCTTGCGCGCCATGCGCAGCGGCAGCATGGCATTGGCGCGGATCGCGGCGGAAACGAGCGTCTGCGGCGCGCCTGCCTCGCTCGCGAGCCGCACGAGCGCGCGCGTATCCTTGGGCAGGCATGAGCCGCCATAGCCAAGTCCGGCGCCCAGGAAATGCGGGCCGATGCGCGGATCGAGTCCTAGGATACGGGCGATATCCGGATAGTCGGCACCGGTCTGTTCGGCGAGGGCGGCCATTTCGTTGGCGTAGGAAACCTTGATGGCAAGCGCCGCGTTAGCTGCAAGCTTGGCGAGCTCTGCGCTCCGCCGGTCGGTATGGACGATCGGCGCTGACAGCCTGCGGTGCAGCCGATCCATCGTCTCGGCCGCTTCGGGCGTCGCCGAACCGATGACGATACGGGACGGCTCGAAAAAGTCGCGGACCGAGGAACCTTCGCGCATAAATTCCGGAACGGACACGACGTCCACGCCGCACGCCGAAGGCAGCCGGGCCCGAAGCCGGGCCTCGAGCCGCTCGGCCGTGCCGACGGGAACCGTGCTCTTGACGGCAATCAGCTTGCGCTGACCCGCGGGCCAAGGTCCGAGCTGGTCGGCCGCCTCCCAGAGCTGGGCGAGCAGCATTTCTCCATCGTCTGTAGCAGGCGTTCCTACCGCCAAGAAGATAATCTCTGCTTCGCCCGCGGGCTGCGCGTCGGTTCCGAAGCGGAGGCGGTCCCCCTCTTGTCCTCGCTGCACGAGATCGGACAGACCCGGCTCCAGATAAGGGAGCTTCCCGCTCGCGATCCGCATCATTTTTTCCTCGTCGATGTCGCAGCAGTATACCTGATGGCCCAGATCGGCATACCCCGCCGCTGTCGTCAGTCCGACGATTCCCGCTCCCACAACCGCTATTTTCATCATCTATGCCTCCTAATTGCTATTCAATTTGTTTAATCCGTTTTTGAATCCATTCTTGAGCATGCCGTCGTCGTTCAGCGAACCGCAACTCAAACAAGCCTTCTTTAAGACCCCATCCATGCGTTCATTGTAGCACCCGGACGACAGGCCTGAATGCGCGAACGATTAACGGAATGTAAAAATCGAGGACGACCGCGCAATATTTCCGCAAGCCACCCCGAAAAACCGTCTAAACGCGAAAAGCCGCCTCGCCCCAAAGGAGCAAAGCGGCTGCTGCTGTGTTAAAAGCGTGTAAAGTATCTACTTGCCTTACCTGCACGACTCGCTTACCTGAACTTCTTGCTTACCCCACTATATCTGCTTTTCCCCAGTTACTCGATTCGCTCGCTTTACCGCTGCACATGCGAAGGCGGTACCCTCATCAAGTCCCAACCAACTCCATGGTCCCGTCTCCGGTTCACTTCACAAGCTGCCCGCGCGTCACGCCGAGCTGGTTGATCGCTTTGAGCTTTTTCCAAACCTCGGTGCCGCTGATCCGGCCCTGCATGGCCGCGCGGTACAGCGTCAGCACTTCGCGCACCTTGTCCGCATCCTCCTCGAGGAATTCGACCCGGTAGGACGGCACGCCCAGCTCCTGGAACGTCGTCAAGTATTCCGCGCCCGACTGCTCGATGGCGTTGTATACCGTATTCCGGCAGCCCTCGTCGACCCGCACGGGATGCGAGAACCCGATCCGGTCGCGCAGCGACGCCCGCGATTCCTCGCAAGGCCGACCGCAGTTCGTATAGTTCGTCCCTTCGCTCATGAACGTGCAGTAGACGCAGTGCTCCGTATGGAACATCGGCATGTGTTGATGGATGACGAGCTCAAGCCGCGACGTGTCGGACAGACGCAGCATGTCCACCATCTGCTGCACGTTAAGATCGTACGAAGGCGTCACCCAGTCAAGACCCGCCTCGCGGAACAGCTCGACCGTCTTGTGGTTCGCTACGTTCAGCGAGAAGTCCCCGATGAGCGTCGGGTGCTTGGCTCCCGGATTTTCCATCCGTTCCTTCAGGTAAAAATAGAGCGCCCCCGTATTGCGTACAAGCACCGCGTCCGGCGCGAGCTTCAGGATGTTGCGGTGGTAGCCGTTCTCGCCGGGCATGTGGATTCGCGGCGTCGCCAGGGCGATCGGCTTGCCTGCCGCGCGGCAGACCGTGATGGCGTCCGGAAACTGCTTGATGAACTCGAAGTCCGCGTAGATCATCGCGGCATCCGTCTCGACAGCAGCCTGCACCTGCTCAAGGGTACGGCACAGCACGGTGAGTCGACCGCCGCCTGCAGCGCCCAATACGGACGGGGCCGGATGCGGCGCGTCGCCGTAGGCGTCGACCTCACGCTTGACGTAGACCGGCGGGCGGTCGCGCAGCGGCTCCAGCTGCAGCACCGCTTCGCGGCGGATGCGGTTCAGCTCGCTCTTCGGCACGATGACTTCGCCATCGAGCGTGACAGTCAGCTCGCCGAGATGGTAGAGCGAGCCGCCGAGCCGGCCAAGCTGCTCCTCGAGCACTTCCCGTCCGAGCGGACGCTTCTCCGCGCGCTCGAGCGGCATGTCCGACTGGACGACGACGGTCGTGTTCTTCTGCACATCGGTCCAGATCGTGCGCAGCGGCTCGCCTTCGCGCCCGGATACGGTGACCGACAGCGGAAACGTGCGGTACGGCTTGTCCGTCTCGAAAGTGGCGCGCAGGCGGCGGTCGAGGGCCGGATCGCTCGTCTTCCAAATGCGGTCGCCGACGTGGAGCTTTGTCAGGTCGACGTCGTTGCGGCCCATGACGATCTCGATCTCTCCGCCTTGGGCGACTTCGCCTTCGATTTTAGCTTTTCCGCGGCGCAAGTCGTACACGCGGCCGCCCTCTTCCTTCTTCGTGGGGTCGCCCGCGTCGAAGACGAGTCCGTCTCCGCGCTTCAGCGGCGCTTCGAGCAGGCAGACGACGCTGTCGCGCGTCAACCGCTCCACGCGGCCGAGATACACGCCCCGGCTCTTCGGGAACGTACCCTCGACGAGCTGCTTGTTGTTCGTCCCCTCGAGGAAGCCGTGCGTGAAGCCCCGCGAGAAACTCTGCTGCAGCTCGCGCACCTCTTCTTCGGACGGCCTCGCATTCTCGCCGGCGAAGTATTTATCGATCGCGCTGCGGTACTTGCTCACGACGTTGGCCACATACTCGGGGCTCTTCAAGCGCCCTTCGATCTTGAACGAGGTGACGCCCGCTTCGATCAGCTCCGGCATAATGTCGATAGCCGCCAGGTCCTTCGGCGACAGCAGGTAGGCGATATTGCCCATCGGCTTGTGCTCGCCGTCGACCATCAGGTCGTACGGCAGACGGCAGGCTTGGGCGCACTCGCCGCGGTTCGCGGAGCGCCCGCCCCACATTTCGCTCGTCAGGCATTGTCCCGAATACGACACGCACAGCGCGCCATGCACGAATACCTCCATCGGCAGCTTCGCCTGCTCGCCGATCTTGGCGATCTGCTTCAGGTTGTTTTCCCGCCCGAGCACGACCCGTTCCATGCCGAACGGCTTCGTAAACTCAACCGCCTCCGGCGAAGTAATCGTCATCTGCGTGGAGCCATGGATCGGGAAATCCGGCGAGATCTCGCGGATCAGCTTGACGAGGCCGAGATCTTGCACGATGACGGCGTCCACGCCGGCGTCGATGCACGCCTCAACGAGCTCCTGCGCGTTTTTCAGCTCATCCTCGAACACGAGAATGTTAAAGGTGAGGAAGCCTTTGACGCCGTAGCGATGCAAAAACGCCATGATCTCCGGCAGCTCGTCCATCTTGAAGTTGTTGGCGCGCGCTCTGGCGTTAAACTTTTCCACGCCGAAAAAAATCGCGTCCGCGCCGTTCGCAACGGCCGCCCGCATGCAATCCCAGTCTCCTGCGGGCGCAAGCAGCTCTATATCTTCTCGCCGCACTGCGGCTTGATTATTCATGTATGCTTAACCTCCATGCCGTCTCGAGACGGCGTTCTCTCTATCAGTATAGCAAAGCCCGACGCGGGGACCAAAGGAAAATGGCGGTGGACGCGCAAAAAAGCGGCCAGCTCCGCCTTAAACGAAGTTGGCCGCCTTATTCCGAAAAATTTGAATCAACTGTTGAACTTGAATGATTTTAATGCATCCTCGATGCGCTTCAGGTTGAACTCGGTCGCAGTCGCGTCGCTCACCGCGGCTTGAATGAGATAAATGCCGCCGTTTTTCTCTACCAAGTACGCCGTGATCTTGCCGCCTGCAGTAGAAGTGACGATCGGCGTGAGCGTGAGCTTGACTGCCGATTCGCCTGCGAACGTTTCGTTCGTGCGGCTGTCGACCTTCCAGATCCCGGTTGACGTATACGCCTTTTCCATCATCTCCGGATAGCCCTGCATGGTCGAACCCTTTTCCATGGCGATAACGACGTTAAAGCCCGCGTCATCGAACGTTACCGTATCCCGTTCCATGTCCATTCCGGCTCGGGTCCAGTCTTCTGGAACCGTGATGCTGTATCCGAATTTTTTGCTGGTTTTCGTTACGGTTTTGTTTTGATCGATATCGTCGTCGGCATCCGGCACTTGACCGAAAGTCTTCTCCACCTTGGCGAAATCGACCTTCATGCTCTTTTGCAGCATGCCGAGAATATCAGCTGCGTTCAATTCGGCATTTTTATCGTAAGTAAAACCCGTATCGTACTTGTAGGCGCCTTTGACCGCAAAAATTTCGTAGTGGTCCAACCACGTCTTGCCATCCTGCGTAAAGGAGAGCTTAACGAGCTTAGCCGGAATACCGCTCCATGCCACGTCGGAAACGACCGTCGGTTCCTTGTATTTGTCGGCCACGCGGTTATCGAACATCTCGGTCTGTCGCTTCACCCACGCATCCAGCGTATCTCCCGCCTTAAGCGAAGTAATCTCGAACGAAATCGAAGCGTCGCCTTTATTGTAACTGACCCCGTCCTCGTATCCTTCTTCCCATTCCGGAGGAAGCTGGATCGTAAGACCGTAATCTGCTTCCCGATAGGTGAGGACGCCGTCTTTGACCTTGCTCAAATCTTTCAGCGCCGTGTTTTCCGTATCGAACTGGGGCGCAAAGCTGTCCAGCAGCGGTTTGTTGGCCGCCAGCTCGGACGCCGCCTTCGCCGACTTGCCGAACATGAGGATGTAGAAGCGGTCGTTCGCTTGGATGCCTCTGTATTCGTAGTAAAAGCCGTCCGAACTTTTGGTCACCATGCTTTGAAACTTGCCGGACGGCAGCGCGATTTCCTTGACGTTCAGCACCGTCTCGTCGTCGATGTACGCCTCGAGATAGTCCGTCTGGTCCTTCGCGGTGAGCGGGTCCTTTGCTTCTTCGACGGAGATGGATAAATAATAATTTTTCTTTACGTCCTGGAAGGTGATGAAATCGCCGGTACCCGACTGATAACTTTGCGCCAGCCCCGTCGGATAGTTCATCGACCACTTATAGTAGCTGTCGCCAATCTTGGACTTGCCGGCATCGGTGTCGATGCCCGCTTGGACGCCAGCCGCCGCCGCACGCGGACCTTTAATCACGATCTCTTTGGTCGATGCCGTGAACGCGGTCTTGGCGCCGAGCAGCTCGGCTGCGCGCAGCGGCACCATCATGACGCCCTTCACGGCGACCGGCGCCGCAGGCAGCGTCTTTTGAATGCCGTTGACATATGCGGTTTTGCTGCCCGCCGCAATGACGACCTTCAGGCTAGCGCTATGAGTCAGCGTCATCTTTTTATTGTCGGCAAGCTGCAGCTGCGCGCCGATTCCCTTGGTCAGCACGCTGAGCGGGATGAAGGTGACGCCGCTTTTCTGAAACGGCGGCTGTACGGATGAGGCGACGCCGTCTACCGTCATCTGCCCGCTGCCCAGTTTCAGCTTGATGACGACTTGAGTCGTCGCGTCGGACGTGGCCGTAGCGGCGAAGGCTGCCGTTCCGGAGGAGATGGCGAGCGCCAATACAAGCAGGAAGGACAAAAACATTTTAGGACGGAATATGATCCTCGAATTAGACATGATTTTGTTTAGGCTCCTTTTTAATGAGACAAGCTCTTAGACAAAACGACTTTGCGGGACACGAGGTCTCCGTCCGCCAACACCGTGACCTCGATCTTCTCGCCGGGCAGGTGAGACTTCAGCAGCTCGCTCAGCTCCACGAGCGTGGCGATCTGCTTGCCCCCGACCGCGTAGATCTGGTCGCCGACCTTGAATCCTGCGGCCTGCGCCTCTGCGGATACGACGGAGGTGACGCTCATCGGCTCTTCGGTCGGCAGTCCGACGACGGCGGACCAACTCTCCTCGAGCTCCAAGCCCAGCGATGGGCGCATGACTTTGCCGTATTTGGCGAACTGGTTCAACACGTACTGCACCGTATCCGCCGGTATCGCGAAGCCCATGCTGTCGATGTCGACGTCGACGAACTTCATCGAGTTGATGCCGACGACCTCGCCCTTCATGTTGACGAGCGGACCGCCGCTGTTGCCCGGATTGATCGCCGCGTCCGTCTGCAGTAGGTTGTAGTCGTCGGAGATCGACCGGTTCAGCCCGCTGATGACGCCGACCGTAGCGGTATTGCGCAACGAAAAGGATACCGGCGTGCCGATGGCGATCGCGGTCTCGCCGACGTTGATCTTCAGCGGGGACGCCGCGAACTTCGCCGGCTTGAGTCCGCTTGCCTTGATCTTAACAAGCGCCAAATCGCTGGTCACGTCGATCTGCTTGCGCGTGCCTTCGTATTCCTTGCCGTCGGCGGTGACGACGACGATCCGCGTCATATCCTGCACGACATGGGCGTTCGTGACGATAAGTCCGTCAGCCTTGACAATGACGCCGGTCCCGTGCGCCAGCTCGAAGCGGCCGCCGGCCGCATCCGGCTTGCCGATGATGGCGACGACGCTCGGCGCGACCTGCTTGATGACGGCAGGTAC
>Ga0209566_100798_pt1 | contig 16530 bp, 15 predicted proteins | sample Araplavi_mTSA_r2_2_FD_184287 | JGI IMG/M metagenome (GOLD analysis project Ga0209566, IMG submission 184287) | Arabidopsis root microbial communities from North Carolina, USA - plate scrape CL_Cvi_mTSA_r2 (SPAdes) (version 2) | ecosystem: Host-associated > Plants > Roots > Endosphere | place...
GTAAAGCTAATAGAGCAAAAGCAGCCTATTCCTCAAGTGAGGATAGACTGCTTTTTTCTCTTATGGGGCTCTTTTTTTCACTTTTTGGCTTTCACCTCAATAATATTGAGGCTTTTGCAGTAGTCTCCCTAATGGGTATCTTTGCTTTAGTGCTAAAAACATCCTCTTCGGCAATGGCGTCGCTGCCAGGATCGCAAGCAGCAATATAATGAGATTCGTCGACAAGTAATAATAAGTGTTGTTATCAACAAAATGGTGTGTGCCTAAGCCAAACATAGCCTCTACATATGCTAGGGCTGCTGATAAACGATCAAGATCAAAGAATACCCATCCAACCATGACAATGAGAAGTGTATATAAATTCCCTATTCCACGAGGGAGATGTTGCAACCATTTGTGCAGGAACAGCTTCTCCATCACAATAAAGCATCCGAAATAAAGGCCCCATATGATAAAATTCCAGCTTGCACCATGCCACAAACCGGTCAGAAACCACACAACAAACAAATTGCGAAGCTGCTTTACGATCCCTACCCTGTTCCCGCCTAAAGGAATATATACGTACTCTCGGAACCATGATCCTAGTGACATATGCCATCTACGCCAAAACTCTGACACGCTGGTTGCTATATACGGATAGTTGAAGTTCTTTGTGAGCTCAAAGCCGAACATTTTCCCAAGACCACGTGCCATATCCGAATACCCGCTGAAGTCGAAGTATATTTGGAAGGTAAAGGCAAGAATGCCCATCCAGGAAGAGGCTACGGTTAAGTCAGACGCAGGTGTTGCTTTAATGCTTGGCCAGAGCATGCCGATATGATTCGCAAGCAGCACTTTTTTTGCAAGGCCTCTAACGAACAATTGTGTGCCTTCCCCAAACAGTGACAATGTAATTTTTCGTAGTGTAAGTTGTCTCGCAACATCGCCGTATGCAACGATAGGCCCTGCAACTAGCTGTGGGAACAACGTCACATAGGTACCGAAGGAAATGAGATTTTTCTGAACGGGAACTTTATCTCGATACACGTCGATTATGTAAGACATGGTCTGGAACGTGTAAAAGGAAATGCCGACAGGGAGCGGAAGTATCGTCACTTCGAAATGCAAGCCGAACAAAGAATTGATGTTCTCAACCAGAAATCCGTAGTATTTAAAGAACCCAAGAATCCCAAGATTTCCGACAAGGGAACAGACCAACAATGCTCTAGCTGTGCGTTTTCGATGCCGATATTTATCAATAAGCAACCCATACCCATAATCGATTACAGTTGAAAAGAGCATGAGAAAGATGTAAACAGGCTCTCCCCATGCATAGAACACTAAGCTTGCTACAATCAAAATTGCATTACGCAGCTGATTCGGTGCTATAAAATAGATCAGAAGTGTTATCGGCAAAAACAAGTACAAAAAAATCAGACTGCTGAATACCAACGCTCGTCGACCTCCTTCATGAGAAGCGTATTACAGTTCGCCTTTCAGAAAGTCGAGCAAAAGCGGATAAAATTCAGCTTTGAAATGAATGCCGTCCTCCTCGTAGAGAGCTGGATTCTGCTCAGCAATAGAGGACACATCTACATACTTCACTTGTTTTTTGCCAGCCAGTTCTTTTAACATTTGATTGTACGAGGCAATATTGGAGTACCTCGGCTCTTTTTTTAACGCTTTCTCTGTTACCGGAGTCACCGACAATATCGTTATTTTGGTATGAGGGAGTTCCTCTTTCATTTTATCGAGCAGCAAACCGTATTGTTGAATCGCGAACTGTAATGGATTATCTGTTGGCCAAAGGATGTCATCTGAGCCGAGTGCGATAAATAGATGTTCCGGATTTCTCTCGACCAGTTTGGCCACGTCATTGTCTTTTAAGGCGAAAAAGGCTGTTTTTCCGGCCTCTCCAAATACATTCCTGATGTCCAAAACATCATGAAACATAAATCCTTCTGTAATGGAGTCGCCAAAGAAAACACTTTTGTTGAATAATGCTTTCAGTTCATCATTTTCATTCATTGATGTTGAGGCTTCTTTTAGCGTTTTTGCGTCTTTGTTTGCTGACGTTTCTGTATCACCTTCCTGCAGAGATGCCCCGCCATTTTGATTTACACAAGCTGTTAAGGAGACAACAATCATCCCAGCCAGAAGTATCGTTCTCCATGTGTTCAACATAATCTTCTTCCCCTCCTGTGACTCACTTTTTGTCCATTAATGTACGTGACGTCCTTATCTCATAACAATGGATAGATTAATGTGGAGAGATGCAGATAAAGTGCATACGAGATTGATATCAAATAAAAAAAGAGCAGTTCTTGATATTGTCAAGAAACTGCTCACATATATAACGAATTTGAATTGGGTTGGCTTATTTAAGAATTGCTTTTCTTGAGGTAGAAATAGAAGAGAACACCGTCCGTTGTATTGCTTGCACCATAATCGACTTCATGCAATTCCAATATTTTCTTGGAAATGGCCAGTCCAAGGCCAGTCCCCCCAGTAGAACGATGGCGGGAAGCTTCTCCACGGTAAAAACGATCCCATATTTTCTCGATTTTCTCTGACGGTATATGGACACCTGTATTTTCAATACATACCTTCACCGATTCCTCTAGAACGTTGTATCCTTCGTTGCTAAAATAGTCTTTCATAATTTCCCGCAATATATGTTCGTCTTCGACAATTAGAATGGTTTTTGTCATGTATTAAACCTCGTTGATTATTGTAGAGTGAATACAAGCTGATCTTACAAGAAGTTTAACCATGATCCGGTATATATTTATTTCAACTGTTTTGTCGGGGGAATGCATAATGAAGGGATAGAAAAACAATGATAACTATGATTGGATACCATTTATGAAAAGGGGATTTTTCACCATGCATTCAGATTTCGAAAACGCATTTACACGCATTCACCTGTTGTATCATGCGAATCAACATGCACTTACACCTGAGGAGATCCAACCTGAGATTAACAGCCACGGCTATCAATTTAGTCCACAGCAAATAAAACAAGAGCTGGATCATCTGACGAACGAAGGCTATTTAACTATAACAGCTTCCCAATACGATATTACATTAAGGGGAAAAGATGAACTTCGAGACGCTCAGCAGCATCTGGAGACATTATATCAAGAAGTCGCAAAGAAAAAAGTATAAGCAGCTGCTTATATCACAAAAACCAATCCCCCATACGGTTTGTAATAACCGGGTAGGAGATTGGTTTTGAATTAACCAAAGTTAATTACAGCAGAAGCCAGTCAACTGTCTTAGCTATTGCTTCAGCAATGGCTACACCGTATGAATCAGGAACACCTGCCATGCGAAGGCCATCAAGAACAATGGTTCTGATGTCTTCAGTCGCATAATCCTTTGCCGCATCGATTTTAGCTATTGCATTATCGATACCTTCAATGATTTTGCTGGAGTTGTTGGAAAAATATTTTGCCGTATCTTTATTAAGCCATTTTGCAACATTGTAGAGTACTTCACCACCAGTAGTAACGGATCCCTTAATTACACCAAGAGCACCACTAACTAGCACGCCCAACTTTCCGGAAGCTTCAGCTTGTCCATCCATAACTTTAACAGCTACTGATGTTACAGGTGCAGGTTTTGCAGAAGCAAACGTTTGTGTCGCCGGAAGTATCGCACTACAAAATAGAACAGCGGCCATTAAAGTGATCATTAATGATTTCTTGAACAATTGGCAACCCCTCCTGGAATAAGAATGTATGATGGAGTAAATGCCCATCACCGATAATGATTATAACATTCCATATTTACCCAAATTAGGTTCTGTTGAACTATTTTGTGAATGATAAAGTAAATATTAGTGCAGAAAATTCCGTTATATTGTCGAACTATCACTACAGAGCGAATCCAGTCCACAGCATCGAAAGCCCTGAACATAAGAGGAGAACATCTAATACATATCGGAATGAAGCAACACTCATACGCTGCACCACTTTCTTTGTAACGAACGTGCCAAGCATGAGAGAGGTACCTACAATAACACCCTTTTGATATTAATCCGCTCTCTTTTGAAACAAAGCTGCCCATAATCCCGATGTGCCAAAACAGTCACTTGGTTGTTCTATATCCTTCATTCTCCGGATTTCAACAATTTGAAAGTCTTTAAATATCATCTTTAATTTCTCAGGAGTATATCCAAGTCCTCCTCTTAGACTACGTTGACGATAAACTTCCCAATCAGTAATATCAGAGCCACCTACATTACCATTCTCAACGAAACAAGTGATTCCAAAGAATCCACCAGGTTTTAAACCTTGGTTAATCAGGTTTACATAATCAATTCTTCGATGCGGAGCAATATGGTGAAAGCATCCAGAATCGTATATTACATCGTATTGTATCTTCTGAATGTCCAAATCAAAAATGTTTTTACAAATAAAACGAATGCTGACCCCTTGCTCTTTAGCCCTTTCATTCCCCCATTGCAAAGCTTCATTGGATGCGTCTACTGCATCAACGTCATACCCTTGCTTAGCCAAATAAATAGCGTTTCTTCCCGGTCCACAACCCAGTTCTAGGCCCCTTCCTCCTGGTGTAATCCATTTTTCCTTGAAATATTGAACCAAGTTTTCATCTGGGGCATTAACGAAAAACGGAACTGGCCTACCTCTTTCAGAATAGAAAGTGTCCCAATTAAATGTAGATTGTTCTTTTAATAAGGAATCGAGCATAGTCAGGATATCCTCATTCGTATAAATTGTCTCAACCATAACGTTCCTCCTCGTCGTCTTAATGTAAATAAACGGTCAAGTTCGGATACGACAATGCCAATCTTTCTATTTGTTGATTAAGTGTATCTCTATCGAATCCTCTGCCAAATAATTCAGGGTCGGGTCTCAAGGTTATACTAGTACCATTAGATTGTGTTACGCCTACCGTCAATAGATCGGATTGTGGAATCCCATGTTTATAATCTTGACGATAGATATAACCTTCTCTTTGGACTTCAACAGTAAGACGGTAGGTAAGAGCGTTGACGATTGCAATGCTGATTCCTTTTTCCGCGCCAGGTGCTTGGTACGGAGCCTCACTGCTAAATCTTTCGATGTCTGTTAATACAGTTTGTACCGTTGATTTATTACTGTTTTGGAATGCTCCAACGGGTATGCCTCTACCGTTATCGCTAACGGTTGCATCCCCATGTTGATGTAAGAAAATATGAACCTCACTCACGTAACCGGCAACGTGCTCAAGTATTGAATTCTCCAACACTGCCCATAAAAGCAAATTAGCATCAAAACCATCCTTGCTTATTTCCCCCAGATATGAACCTGCAGAATTTCTTACCTCGACCATGTCTAAATAATCGCTAGTATCTAACATATCCACCACGGCTGATAACAACAAAAGTAGTGGTAATTTCCGATGATCAGGTAAAGTGTAGCGTCCACTTTTGTCCTGTGATAACAAGTCTGCACCTTGCAATGCCTTCAAATGGTGATATAACTGTCCAGTGGTACCCAAACCTAATTTTTCGACGATTTGTGTACCAGTAAGTGACTCGGTAAGAATGGATATTATAATATCGAGACGCGGTTTACTGCCTAAGGCTGAAAGTATTTTTGAAATTTTATCGGTGCCTATATGAAGTAACTGCTTTAATTGTCTTTCTTTTGGTTCCCAACGCAATAATTGTCCATTTGATTGATACTGACCAGCATAATAAACGGAACCAGACGATTCACTTTCATTACTTGCATGAATCTCGTCCGGCAGCTCAACAGAAGGACGACTGGTTGCAATATTTCGAACGAGTCGTTCTAGTCCTGCCATTTGTATTTTCAATGCGTCTATCTCAATACGTAATTCTTCGTTGCTAATGAATGCCACCTCCAAATATACGTTATTACGTAATATTAAATCACGTAATTACTATATCAATATTCTGACCACATGTAAAGGATTACCATGTAAGTGTTTCGATAATAAAGTAGGCCACCACTGTTATTGTGGCGGCCTACTTTGGCATGCTTTTATGGACTTCTATTTCCGGTCCGGCTTCATTAAATATTCCACTATTTTTTGCTCCTCCGGTCCTTGGCCACTGAAAACGGCCTGATAACAAACCTTACCGTCAAACCAGAAGTAGCTGACTAGTCTAAGATCATTAGGTCCTTTAGGTTCGCCATCCACATTGTAAGGTTCTGTACGAAGTACTTCTTTCCCCTGTAGAGTTATGGCCGTGAGCTTAACATTATTCCGTTCACCGTCAATTTTCGAATAAGAAACCTGGCCGTTCTTTTTCATCTCCTGATACATATTCCCGTTTAACATCTGCTTAAATGAAACGTCTCGGATGCCGGAATCAGCTTTATTTTTCTGTTTGTGATCGCCTCGGCTATAACGGACATTCAACAGTTTGCGCATGGAATCCTCATCATTCTCTATATGATTGAAATTCGCTTTACGGGAAACATAGGAACTGCTGGCGGCAAATTCCCCGGGCAGCTTGCGCGGAAAAGCGGCTTTAAAACCCACCAGCTTCTGAGCACGTCGGATATCCTCGGCATCATACAAACCGGTCAAGATTATGCCATGATACTCATTGTCTTCATGAAGTTTGTTCACCTTGGCCTCGGGAAATTTCATGGAACCTATCATTTGCTCCATTTCGCTGCTAGACAAGATGTAGGAGCTTAATTCATAGCTTATGCCTTGATCCTTCCAGATATAATAATATCTTTCCGGCTGTCCCTTCCAGGTGGTCATGCGAATCGTAATTTTGTAGCCTTCTTCTATGCTGGCTAAGGATAGGGATTCTCTCTCTATAACTTTCCCGCTATCCTCCTGATCGATTCTGTCTTGCTCTCCCTTGAAAATTTGATCATACTGTTTCTGAAGATCAGTGCCTGGCTTAATTCTCAGGCTGAAGTTGCCACTACTTTTGTTTATTTTAGCCTTAACATAATCTAGGCTGACACTCGGTGACGAAGCATCGAATTGAATGCTCAACTTGCTAAAACCATAGCCCTCTGGCAGCAGGGAAGGAACTTTAAATGTAAACGGTGCCACCTTCGCCCCTTTTTCAAGGTTATCATATACCCGGAATTCTTCATTCGGAAATAGCATTTCATTCCCGCCGTCTTCGGCATGAATCCAAGCGGAAGCTCCCCCTTCGGATGCGCTCGCATTTGTCAGCGTTGCCGTACCGATCAAGAGTACGAGAATGACTGCCATCATTGATAATTTATAAGAACCCTTTTTAAAAGATTGAATCATACTAATTCTCCTTATCATTTCTCTTTGACCGTTAGAGCCTTTGAAATAAAGAAGATGAGCCTGACTTCTTCCCGTAGCATACCGTCTTAGAAATCCGATAATCGTCATGCCGTAAGGCACAGCCTCCTCTTCCCCAAGCGCCTCCAGGACACAGGCATCACAGGCCAGCTCCCGGTCGGCTTTCATCTGCCGCAGCATGAACCATACGAATGGATTCATCCAGTGAACAGTAAACACCAGACTGCCGATCATATTCCAGATCGTATCCTTTCGTTTGTAGTGAGCCAGCTCATGCGCGATCACGTGCTTGAGAAGTTGTTCATTGACTGCTTCTGAAATAAGCGATTTCGGCAAATAGACCGCTGGACGGAAAACTCCAGTAATATACGGACTTTGAGCGGATGGATCCGCGTATATCCCCACAGGGCGTTTAATGGAAAATAAGATTCGACATTGTTCCGCAATTTTCAATATCGCAGGACTGTCGACAGGACTGAAATGTTTTTGTTTTCTTAGGAAGCCCAGCCAGTAGGTCAGGTTATATCCGAGCAAGACGACCGCACCCGTCAGCCAAACTACAGCCAGCACACGAACAGCCGGGTGGCTTTCTCTCTGTATGCCCGCTTCGGCCTGTTCTTCCGTATCCTTCATGGTCATAAGAGGCTGAAAAACAGTGTTCTTCTCAGCTTCATTCGTTGTATAATGAGATTGATTGGTGTTTTCTATTTGGCTGTGTTCGGATATCGTGTCAGGCTTACCCAGCTGATACGAAAGCCCGAAGACAGCATTTTTTATGTCTGTCAGTGTAGGAACTGCATTAAACAAGCTTACCGGACTTTGCGGCAGAACCGGCAGCATGAGCCTCAACAATACAATTAGCCATAGTGCGTGCCTCAAACGCGCATGGATGCGTCTGCGGAACAGATGCTGAACTGCTAGCACCACGACTGCAACCGCGCTTGCCATCAGCGTCGAAGCAACAAACCAATTGAAAAGATGTTCAGCGATATCCATGGCATAACCTCATTTGGTTAAATTTCACGCTTGTAAGGCTGTGATCAGTCTATTGAATCTTTAGATTCTTTTCCTTGCTTCTCCAGCAAAATTTGCTGCAATCGCTCAATCTCCTGATTTGACAGCTGGGTCTCCTCCAAAAAATTGGTCATCATCAATCCAGCTGCGCCATTGAAGACTCGGTTTAAAAAAGAACGGCTTTCCGCGCGCACGCACTCTTTTTCCGAAATTAGCGGATAGTAAAGATAACTTCTTCCAGATTTCTGGTAACCCAGCGCTTTTTTCTTCATTAGCCGATTGATGAAGGTTCTGACCGTCTGATCGCTCCAGTCCGTGCCCTCCGGCAAATGCTGCACAATTTGCTCAGCTGTCATCGGGTTTTCCCGCCAAATGACTTTCATGATCTCCCACTCAGATTCCGAAATCTTGGGCATTTTCTCCATTGTTTGTCCTCCCTTCTTATCTTAGATTAACTATTACATATGTAAATATAACTGACACAAACAACTATTACAACTGTAAATTTAATTTCATTCCTCTTAAACTGGTAAATATCAATAAGCGCTGAAAAAGCAACTGGCTTCTGTGTCGGCCTACTTTGGCAAGCAACTAATAATCGAATTAAAAAAGCCAAGACGGAAATTATCTGTCTTTGGCCCTTAAATAGTATCTATTCCTATTTATTAATTTCGTATCCTACCTTCTCAAAAGCATTCCGCATCGGGATATTTTCAACATCTGTATCGGCAAAAATTCTCCAAACTCCAATATCCTCTAATTCCGGATTACTTTTGTAAATTCGCAGCGATCTGGCACCATTACCTTTTCCTTTGGTTCATTCCATACAAATGCAATTTTCTCATAGCTTGAAGACACGTATCAATTCCTCCTTAGGTTCAATAAAACTGCTTCCTTGCTACAGTTATAGTTATCTTAGTTCAATAAACCATCGGCAGTATAGAACTTTATTGATACGGTCTAAGACTGCCGATGGCTTTATACTCGGGTCAGTCTAACACTCATTCTTCTTCGAACAATTTCTCTCCTCGATGGAGCCTCCATGCGATTGTCGCCGTATGAGGAGTCTCACGTGAGGTAGGAGCATGCGCCGCTAAATAACGGGTAACCGCAAGAATCAGTGTTTCACGGGCTTTCTCTGCGAACGTTCCCGACTCGGAAGCCCAGCGGTCATATTCTGCTACGGCCGCCTCGTACATCTGGAAGGAGTGGAATTCCGCATCCTCTCGAAGCAGCGCATGCCCCAATACATTGAATAAAGGCTCCGGCTTCCCGCCGCTGCGCAGATATCGGATTACCCATTCCGCTGCCGGCGCCACCTGTTGCTGCTTGTCGAGAATCTCAAGCAGCTCGGCGGGCTGTGGCACTTCCTTGGTCGCACCAGTTGCAGACGGTCTTGGAGCCGCAGGGATGTTCAAAAACCGATCAAGGTAAATCGTAGCTGCTGTATGAAAAATCCCACGAACCAACCATGGGTCGGCGGAACGGATCAAACCTTCGTGAACTGCGTGAGCGTGCGTAAACGTGTGCAGCACCGAAATCCAGTCTCCGAAATCGTTTTGCATATGAAACCGGACAACCCGTTCAGCCGCTGCCAATGTGGCAATTTGCGAGATTCGAACCGGAGAGGCGCCATTGAGTAAAGCTTCCTTCAGCATGCTAACCGTCCTGAGCGGATCGTCTCCGAGTAGAGCTAGGAGCAGCTCCTCTTCATCGATGCCAGATCCCTCCCTGCTATCGAATGCAATTTCCTTATTAGACAGCTCCTCGAACGCTTCTTTTAATGGCTGAACCAAATTGATCGGAGACTGCCAGCTATGAAGCTCTTCGCTTCGAGATGCGCTTCCAAACATCGGAACGAGTGAAGCAAGGACATATTTACGCTGCTCTTGCCCGACATACTTCAAGCTCTCAAATGCTTTATTATGAAAATCCAGTGTATGGCCTCCATTAATATAGAAATGATCCGTTGCCGCCATGCTCATCATTGAGAATAATCGCTTCTCATCCGCCCCTGCCTTCACGAGGGTCAGCAGCACCCTTTCCGCGCCTTGCGTATCCCTAACTTCGATGCAATCACGATACCATTCTGTTAACCGTTCTTCGGAAACGTCTGTATTAGGGAGCGAATCGAGCAAGAAGCGGGTTCCACTTCTGGCAAAGTCGCGTGCCGTATGTAGCAAGCCTTGAAATAACGCAAGAATTCGACCTTGTTTATCAAGCTTAGGTAGGATGTTGACCATCGCGGTCAGGATCGTTAATCCAGATCCCCACCCTTGCCTGCGTTGTTTAACTCCTATTTCGATCCCGATTGCAGCGATTTCCGTCTCAGGAACGCCAGCTTCTATTAATCCGACTACAGCTTTGGCGATGACAAGTCCGATATTTTGCTCAATACCACTCAGAAGTCGGTCTTTATACAGTTGAACTTGATTGCCGTTCCGGGAATTCGGGTTGACCCAAATGAATCCGTCATTAACGGTTATATCGTGCACAGGTACATCATCCGCCCAAGGGTCAAGCGTTCCTCCACTGCATACGTCAAACCGCGCATGATGCCAATGACATGTCAAAATTCCATTGCACACACTTCCCATGTGAAGCGGAAAACCAAGGTGAGGGCACCGATTGTCAAGCGCATGCACTCTATCCTCGTGATAAAAAACAACGATGCCACCCTTGATTAGCTTCGATCCCCGCTCTCTCAGCTCATCTACCGTACCAGCCTGAATCCAACCATTCATGAAAACGCCTCCATTTTCAATATCAGATGACTCCCATATTTAGGATATCTTATTTCCAACACTTTTGAAACATATTTGTTTAGAAAGTCGATATTATTTTTTCTATGCCTTAGGTCATAACCTTTTTCCCTAATGGAATTCTCACCATCTGTTGGCTGGAATTCTTCAATATATAAAAAAATAGACTATCGAACAGCGATAATCTATTTCCCTCTTAGCTATTTATGCTTTTTTCTCAAAGATGATTTCGAAACTCAGAGTAGACGCTCCATGATATGGTGGGATAACTTGAACTAAGCGCCAGCCGTCCTTAGCATGTTCGTGGATGATCTCTTGCACCTTAGTTTCTACGTTTTTTTGCGACGACAACCCAATCTTTACTTTCTCAAAATGATACGTATACATGTATGTATCCTCCTCATGAATCCCCTGCTTGATATACTCAGTCTAACACTTTATTTTTCAGTCTAGTACTTTCATTTTTTTACATCACTGCTCACAAACAAGGGTACCTTTGTGTCGTTTAACAGCATAAGATATGTTTCATTATATGGTTGATGTAGTCTAAATCTCATATTTTCACTTATGAAATTAGGTCAAAAATAAACCTCTGCATTTGATAAGCAAGGTCAATCGCATGTTCATCCTTGCCATGTTGTAAAGTCCAGTGTAACAATACCATGGCGTTTGCCGCATACAAGCGGGCCAGATATTCCATTGATACAGCTGGCGCCGTAACTTCCTTTTCCAGAAAGGATAAACAAGTTTGATATAAGATCTTCTCGAATTCCACATGCAAATCCGCCGAAGGTACATGTACGTTTAACAGCGTGGAAATTTCTGCATTTTGCTTAACCGTTTGTTCGACGATCATTTCGATGACTTCAGCCACATTGCCTTGTTTCATGGAATCAAAACTCCGCGATATTTCTTGCTCGAATGAAGCCGCATGCAGTTGAACAAGTTTCTCCAGAAGATCGTATTTATCGATAAAATGGCTGTAAAAAGTGGATTTGCTCGACAAAGAGAGGGTGCAGATATCTTTTACCGTAATGTGGGCAAAGTCCTTCTCTTCTAGTAAATGAATAAGTGCGTCAGCAATGTTTTTCTTTGTTTTATATACGCGAACATCTTCTACCATGCAATCGAATCCTTTCTAAAGGTTGTTTTTCGAACTCTTGGTGTACATAGCGTTCAATTTCGTACGTTAAGAATTTTTTTGCTTGTTGCTGGGTAAAGCCCCTTCCTTTAACATGGCCTTGTAACAACGCAAAGGAGGGGATTGTATGTTTAAACAATATGTTGCCAATGAACAATTCAATTTGCAAATCAACCGTTTTTTGAATGATTTTTATCAGGATGACGAACGGGCAAACAGCGATTTGCGAGGAATAATTCCAAGATTGAAGGATATGAACAGCTGGTATGAATCTTGGCTGGAATATGCGGTTATGCGGGAAGAACGCCAGGATTATGATCTGGCTTCCGTCTATTATCAGGCTGCTGAGTTTTATCTGAATCCGTCGAATCCGGCCAAAGAGAATATGTATCAAAAATACCGCGAGACTTTCTATAGAGGTTTCCATGATTTTGACTATGAGTCCTATCAAATTCCGTATGAACATTCCTATCTGCCAGCGATTAAATTGGTAACGCCCGGCGCCAAGCAAACGCTGCTCGTATTTGGCGGATATGATTCATACATGGAAGAAATGGTTAAGATGATGAACTTCATAAAAGGAATTAACTATCATATTATTGTCTTTGACGGTCCGGGACAAGGTACGGCACTTAAAAACGGCTTGAAATTCATTCATAACTGGGAAAAGCCGCTTGCAGCGGTTATCGATTACTTTAAGATCGATCGCGTAAGCATCTTGGGAGCTTCATGGGGCGGTTATTTGGCGATGAGGGCCGCCGCTTTTGAGAAGCGGATCGATAAAGTGATTGCGTTCAATATTTTCTATAGCGGTCTGGATGCATTGAAGATTCGAATGCCAGTGGATGTCTGGAACGAACTGAGTACGCTTTTGGATACCAATGAAGCTGATCAAGTTAATGCCCTGATCGAAAACATGATGAAGAAAAGCATCGATTTGAGCTGGAAAGTCATGAAAGGAATGGAAAACACGGGCGAGGCAACGCCGTTCGCTCTGCTCAAAAATTTCGAGAAGCATACGATGGCCGGGATCGGCGCGTTTATCAATCAAGATGTATTGCTGCTGGCCGGAGAGGATGACCAGTATGTTCCGATCAGCCGACTGCCGCAAATTCAAAATGAACTATGCAACGCAGCGTCCATCACGACGAAGGTGTTCACCAAGGAAACAGGCGGCGAGCAGCACTGCCAGGCAGGACATCGCGATTTGGCTTTCAACGAAATGATCAAATTTTTGCAAGAGTAATGCCGGATTCACCTAGTGTAGGATGAGGCAGCCTTATATAGGGCTGCTTCTACGCAGCATATCATGCAGATTAGGAAAAAATTGCTCTTAAAAGCAAGTCGCTAATAAATCCTTTCCCACGGAAATTAGGAATGACACCTATATAATGAAAATCGTCCCTTTGAAAATTTTCTTCGTCTACGTTATAAATGTCGTCCACGAGTTCAAGATGACTCTCCAGTGTGATGTGTTTTTTACCCTTAAGTTCATTAAACCCTGCTTCCTCGCTAAAATGAAAGTCTATTGACTGATTGATGTTGATTCTAGAAACAGGCGGACACGCTGCCCCGAAGGAGGCAGCTGTTTTGAAACAATAACGTTCTTACTACAACTCCTCCTGTTTCTTTGCTTGCATTTTCGATATTTTGACCAATTTCTGAAGAGTGCTATGAACCGCTTCGAGGTCATCCATGTTCACCTTGGAGTAATAATCTCTTACCAACAACTCATCGATTCGGTGCAACAAAGCGGAATATTCCAGACCGCGTTCCCCTAATCGGATCAGCGCTTCCCTTTTATTTTCCGGATTCGTCCAGCGAACGATCATTTTTTGTTCCTCGAGTTTGGGCATAACGTGGCTGACGGCACTCATCGAGACGTCCAAATATAAAGCGATTTGTCTTGCCGTTACGGGCTCATTACGGACGATATAGTACATAATGAACTCCTGCTGCGGGGTCAGGTGGAAATGTTCCAGTTGTTTCGCTTCCGCTACCTCCCTTTGAACGATCGCCGTGAATTGCTCAAAGGCTTGATTGATTTGTTCTACTATTTTAAGATAATCTTGCATCGCCGCACCTCAATCAATAAAGTTACCTGTAGCATAAAAAAGTATTTCGATTTCGTCAAATCATACTAGTTCCTCTTTTTATTCGCTTCATAGTCATAAAACTGATTTACATGCTCCTCTTTCAACAACAAGGGATCAATCTCATCATTCATAACATAATGATTAAAGTAAGCTACAATGTAGCGATTCATCACTTGATGAAATTCTTCTATATCGATCCCCTTCGACAACAGCGGCGATAAAAATGGAAAATCGGAAAAAGAATAATGATCTCCGGCATTAAAAATAAGTTGATAAGTATCTGCCCTAATTCCCTCTCTAAAGTGATAATCCGCAAGCTTTTTAATTTGACTATGATATTGCCGGAATTGCTCTGGCGTGATAGATGTATATTTAATTTCCTCATCGTCTAAATCCAGATAGTCTTTATTCAAAATAAACATAAATGGCCGTTCGAGCCCTTTGCTTGCTACCGGTTCATGCAATGGGCCGTCTATGTTGACCCCCGCCAAAATTCTTGCATCGTCCAATAACGACTGAGCAGCGGTTGAACCCCCGTAGGAGTGCCCCAAAATACCGATTCGTTCCATGTCCAGTTTGCCGGTGAACAAACCTTTGGGGTCCCACTCATTCAATACCGTCAATTGATCGAGGACAAACGTCATATCTTCCGATCTTGCCCTCACATTTCGTTCATCTTCAATCGTAAATGAATACGAATAAGCATCGGCCTTACTCATGACTTCTCGCCCATCGGGAAATTGCGTAAAGGCCGCATCAATCATATGATCCACACTGACAACGATATAGCCATGGCTGGCCAGTTCCTCCATTTGAGAAAAGCTTTGCATTCTCGTGCTGCCAAACCCATGGGAAAATAACAGGATGGGGTATCGGTCATGCTGATTGGACACGGCAATATCTTGTATGCTGTTGGTTCGGCCATATTTGAGATAGTCAAAAAAGAAGCGGGGCGTAGAAAAAAGAAATTCCATAGTTCCTGCCCATTCTGCATAGGGAAAGGATTGGTAACGGATAGGTTGTATGTTGTCATTGATTTCGGCGGGATACCATATTTGGATCATGAGCTCTTTTCTTACTCGCTCCGGCAAAGCGGCGTTCGTTCGAGATTCTTCAAGCAAGTGTCTAGAGCTCATCCCCACTTCGAACGATCCAGTTGGCTTGGGAAGTTGGAATACGGGAATCAATGTTGCAGGAGCGACGCTGCCGAACGCATACAGAATGAGCAGCAAGGCGTATAAAAGTTTTTGTGCTTTCCTTTTTTTTCTGTTCTCTGTTTTATCTTTCCTTCGAAAATATAGCATAATCGTGACTACAGTCAGAACAACAAACAAAGTATAGGTCACCGCCATCTGCCAGCGATAACCTTCTGCTACCAGATGAAGAGTTAACAGAGCGAATGCGGCTATATTGGCACTAATTTTGATTTTGGCATCCGCCTTGAGTGAAAAAGAAAACAACCAAGCGATATGAACAAATATCAGAACTCCTTCAAACAACCTCACTCATTTCATCTCCTTTTTAAAATGAAGTAAATCTTTCTAATCAACCCTCTTACAAATTAGTTTACTTTAGTAAAGTAAATTATAATTCAATATTATCTATTTATTTCCTGTTCGTCAACCTGGAAAATCACGATGGCCCACCGTGGCGTAATCCGATGCATAGAGGTCGTATTCCATTCGCCATGAATCTGGATCACCATAACGCTCAAATTTTTTTGTGTTTTCCAAACCACCTTATACGGCAGACTTTCACCATCGATCATCAAAAAGGGATACGACCGTCATCGTATCCCGCTACCAGCATTTCACGAGAGGTTACTGTTTACGGCATAGCAAAAAAACACGGGTGATATTCCCGGTTGCCCGCATTCCAAGCTATAATCAAAGATTGAAATTTACTACGCCCGATATTCGGTTAAATTAAAACCACCAATACCATATAAGCAGTCATTTAGAACATCTCCTTTCACGGGAAAAGTTGAAATACAATTTCATTTCACTTCTATCGTGTGACATAACCCTTTCACGTGCTCCCTCGCGGTTCAACGCGTTCGCCAGCTACACATTACTTTCATAATATCACCAAAGGAAACGACGTTTTTCAATACTAACCGGTCGAAATAACCTGCCCGTTCGTATTATAAGGTCAACCAGTTCTTTCTGGTTGATCCTTTTTTCATTAGCTTTGAGAATTGAGGTAGCCGGGTCGAACGTACCTGCCCGTGGGACTTGATCCCGAGCGCTATAATGTT
>Ga0209566_100799_pt1 | contig 16529 bp, 15 predicted proteins | sample Araplavi_mTSA_r2_2_FD_184287 | JGI IMG/M metagenome (GOLD analysis project Ga0209566, IMG submission 184287) | Arabidopsis root microbial communities from North Carolina, USA - plate scrape CL_Cvi_mTSA_r2 (SPAdes) (version 2) | ecosystem: Host-associated > Plants > Roots > Endosphere | place...
ATCTTGCCATTTTTCGCAGAGGAGCGTACGGATATGCAGCTATTAGTCGTTGATGACGAACCTGTCATTCGCAGAGGGCTTGTGAAGATGGCCGAGCAATATACACCGTCCCTGACCAAAATCCAGACAGCGGAGAACGGCTTGGCCGCACTGGAGCGGATTCGGGCGCTGGAGCCTGATGTCGTGATGACGGACATTCGCATGCCGAAGCTGGATGGCCTGGAATTATGCCGAATTTTGCACGAACAGTATCCGCACATCATGAAAGTCGTCATATCCGGTTACAACGATTTTGAATATGCGCAAAAATGTATGGCTTTCGGCGTCAAGCATTATTTGCTCAAGCCGGTGACTAAACCTGACGTGCATGAGGTGCTGGACCAGCTCATCAAACAGGTGCGAGGCTATATCCCGCCTTCCCGGTTCGTGGAATGGATCGATTTGATGGAGCAGCATATTTGGACGCTGAACATGGAGGAGCTTGATTCGCTGTACATCCGCTGGAGAGAGTACTGTCTGACAGCGAATTTACCATTGGCACAGCTGAAAGAGCTTCTGCAGGACAGCATGACCCTGTTAGTCAAGCGGCTGCAGAGCCGTAATTTCTCGCCTGTTCAAGGCACCGCCTACGTGCAGGCCGTGAGTGTCAAGGAAGCATTGGACGCTTTCGAGCAGTCGCTGCGCGCCATTGCGGAAGCGCTGACATCGATGCGCAGCGGGAACTTCCGCGATCCGATGGAAGAAGCTAAGGCTTACATCGATATGAAGCTGTCGCAGGAAATTTCTCTGGATCAGGTGGCGTCCATGGTTGGACTTACGCCGACGTATTTCAGCGCTCTTTTTAAGAAGATGACTAATGAAACTTTCGTGCAGTACCGCATCAATAAACGGATGGACAAAGCGAAAGAGCTGCTCGCCGTTCCGCATATCCGGATTGTGGACGTGGCGGCGGAAGTGGGGTATGATGACTACCCTCATTTTACGAAAACGTTTAAAAAAATAGTCGGCGTGACCCCATCTGATTTCCGAACAGGGCTAGGCATTAAATGAGGATTCGTAGCTTGTCGCAGAGATTGCTTATATATTTCCTTATTGTTATCGTACTTTCGCTATCTTCTTTAGGTTTTTTTTCGTACACATCTGCTTCGCGCGAGCTTGACGCCATGGCCGAAAAGCAGTTGGCCCAAATCACAGGTAACGCCGTTCATCATACAGACTTGTACCTGAAAGATTATGAGCGGGCGATCATCTCACTGCTCAGCAACCGGCAGGTGAAGGAATTCGTCGATTTGCCGAGCACGCGCGAGGAATATGATTATTATATGTACAAAAAGCTGATCCGGGAGATCGGCGTCGATCCGTTATTCATTCAGTCGCCGCAAATTGCTTCGATCTATGTCATCAGCGATAAAGGCAACGCGGTTTATTATTATAACGGCGTTAATGAGCAGTCATTCACGCCCGAAGATATCGAGGCGCAGCGCCGTTATTTTCTCGCGAATACGAGCCCCAGCGGGGAGCTCAGCATTTTGAACTACAGCATTCTGTCCGGGGTTGACAGTCAAATGCTGACACTCGTACGCCGAATTCGTGGTCTCACGTCGCCTGAGCTGAATGGACTGCTAGCCATTCAGATGAAAGCGGCTGATCTTTCCGCCCTTTGGAAGGGGATTGATCTGGGTGAGTACGGCTATATGTTCATCACTGACAAAAATGGCCAGTACGTCTACCATCCCGATGCGGACAAAGTGGGTAAAGACGTGCCGGACGGCTTCCGCAGCAAGCTGAATGCGGCAGGGGACACGGCTTTTTTCGATCAGGATGAACAGGGCGTCGACCGAATGTATATGTCTCGAACATCGGATTACTCGGGATGGCACTTGGTGGTATCTATGCCCTTACATGAATTGCGCAAGCCGATTATGAATATTCGTACCACAACGCTCATCGTCGGTTTGTTCACCCTTGTGCTTGCGGTTGTACTTGCCTCCCGTTTCGGCAAAGCGATCACTAAGCCAATCCAGGCGCTGAAATCCGGCATGCGGGAGACGGAGAAAGGAAATTGGGAGCCGATCCCGCTGCCGCACCAGCGAGATGAAATTGTGGAGCTGATGATGCGTTATAACATCATGGTGAAACGGTTGTCGGATGCCGTTGACCGGGTCGTGCAGGTGGAGCTGAAAAACCAGGAAATCCAGATGGAACGCCAGCGCGCCCAGTTTCAATCGCTGCAGCTGCAGATTAACCCGCATTTTATGTACAACACGCTCGAAACGATCGTTTGTTATGCGGCTGTCCAGGACTCGGAAGAAATTTCCGATATTGTGAAGGCGATGGCTTATATGCTGCGATATTCTGTGCAAACGAATTTGGAAGAAATTACTGTGGCGAATGAGCTTAAGCATGTGATGAATTATATGGTCATTTTGCAGCATCGCATTGAATTTCCATTTGAGATCGATGTGGCGATGGATGCCCAATATTTGCTGCATGCCATGGTACGGCTGACGCTGCAGCCTCTGGTGGAAAATGTGTTCCAGCATGCCTTCCCCGACGGTGTGGAAGATTTTCACTTCATTCGGATTGATGGCGGGGAGGAAGACGGCTGCTTTTGGGTTAGCGTGGAAGATAATGGCTGCGGTATCTCTCCGGTGAAACTGCTTGAGCTGCAGAAGAAGCTGAGCATGAACCGGCTGGCTGAAGGCGAGCTGAACGAGACGGGGCACAAAGGCGGCATCGGCATCCTGAACGTGCATCGGCGCATCCAGATGGTATTCGGGGATGACTACGGGCTGCGGATCGAAAGCGAGGAACATCGGGGCACGAAGATGAAAATGGTTATGCCGGTCTCGTAGCGGGAGCCGGGGGAGTTTAGGGGCTGTTTCGAAGTCATCTCAGATGACTTTGGACAGCCTTTTTTGTGCGCGGCTGGCGGCGCGCTGGAGCCGGTTTAGCGTTGTGCTGCGACGCTAAAGCGGGGCGTGCCGCCGAGGTCGAGGAGTTAGCGTTGGGGGACAAGCTAAAGTGGGGCTGGAAACGCGCGGTTGGCGGGTAGTAGAGTTTAGCGTTATGCTGCGACGCTAAAGCGGGGCGTGCCGCGTCGAGTGAGGAGTTAGCGTTGAGGGACAAGCTAAAGTGGGGCTGGAAACGCGCGAATGTGCGGGTAATCGAGTATAGCGTTGTGCTGCGACGCTAAAGCGGGGCGTGCCGCCGAGGTCGAGGAGTTAGCGTTGGGGGACACGCGGTTGGTGCGGGTAATGGAGTTTAGCGTTGTACTGCAACGCTAAAGCGGTGCGTGCTGCCGCGGTCGAGGGGTTAGCGTTGAGGAACGCGCTAATGTGGAGCTCATTCGCGCGCATGACTTACGTGCGCAGGGGGTTCCCATGAATAGCGGAAATAGTTTTCCGCTATTCATCTCTGCCGCGCATGCACGCAGGCAATAGCGGAACAGAAGTTCCGCTATTGCCTGCCTCCTCAGGCGCAGCGCGGCTTTCCCCAGCGAATAGCGGAAAAGGACTTCCGCTATTCGGCTGTTCCGCGCCTGCGCCCAGGCAATAGCGGAACAACACTTCCGCTATCGCCCGCCCCCTCAGGCGCAGCAAAGGCTTGCCCGGCGCGAATCTGCGTGCGGAGCCCCAGTTACTCACTTTTTTCAATTGACCTCAATCGACACAAAGTGCATAATCTACTTAATATTTCTGAGCTGGAGGACAATTCGCCATGTGGTTCCGCAACGTCATCGACGCATACCGGCATATGAAAATCAAGAACAAGCTCTCGCTTTTAATCACCTTGGTGATTGTCATCTCGCTTGCGTTTACGGTGCTTGTTCAGCAGTACGCGTTCTCCATCTATGACGGGCAAATCTACGACAAGTCGTCGCACGTGCTAAACCTGTCATCGACCGCGATCGAAACGGAACTCAAGCGCTTACAGCAGCTCTCCTACAAAATTATTGCCGACGAGCAAGTCCAGGACTGGCTGACCGCGATCAAGGCCAATACGTCGGATTATGACACGCTGATTAACAGCCAATATTTGCTGGACCGCCTAATCAGCTATTCCGGAGAGGAGCCTTATCTCTACTCGATTCAAATCATCGATGCGTGGGGCAAGGAGCACGAAGGCGGCAATATCGTTCAGCAGGATCCGGAGAAAAAGAAACGAATTATGGATGCGGCATCCGAGGCCTCGGGCGAGAATCGCTGGATTTATCCGGACGGCAAGGATTCAGCGCTCATCGTAACAAGGGAAATCCGTTCGTTTCACAAAACGAACTTTGATCTGGATTATTTAGGCACGCTGGTGATCCGCATCAACATTGAGAAAATCGCCAGCGACCTGGCTCCCGAAGAAGGCGACATGATGATTTATTCCGGTCAGAATGTGATATTCCCGCGGAAGCCGGCGTTTGAACCGGACCAAATTGCCAGCAGCAGTAACATGAACATCAAAGGCTATGAGATTAAACACATCGCAGGGGAAGAGTATTTTATTTCGCAAATTCAGTCTGCCAATACGGGCTGGACCTATTCGAATATCACGCCGTTTAATCAAATTTTCCAACAGATCACCTTGATCAAAGAAATGGTCGTTGTTGTCTTTTTCGTCATTTTAGCCGTCGTGATGCTTCTGGTCATTCGATTCTCCTACAGTCTCACCCGGCCGATCGACGATTTGATGGCGCGCATGAAGCTGGCGGAAAAAGGGAACTTCGAAGAAGCGAATTTGTTCGCGCCCGGAGGGCAAGTGGCGATGAACGAAATCGGCCTTCTGCAGCGCAGCTTCCGATTTATGATCGAACGAATAAACACACTGATTCAGGAGAATTATGCCAATCGATTGCTGGTCAAAGAAACGGAATTCAAAGCGCTGCAGTCGCAGATTAACCCCCATTTTCTGTATAACACGCTGGAATCCATCAATTGGATGGCCAAGATCAATCGGCAGTCGAAAATTTCCGAGATGGTGGAAGCGCTTGCCTTCCTGCTGCGCAATTCCGTTGACCTGAAGGAACCGATCATCACCGTTGGCGAAGAGATCGATATTGTGAGAAGTTATGTCACCATTCAAAAAATCCGCTTCGAAGAACGGCTCATCTTTCATCTCGACGTGCCTGTGGAGCTGCTGGGTCGCCGCATTCCAAAGCTTACATTGCAGCCTCTGTTGGAGAACGCGATCCATTACGCACTCGAGCCGACGATTGAGCCTTGTGAGCTTTCAATTCGCGCGTGGGAAAATGAGGAAGGGCTATTCCTGTGCGTAGAGGATACCGGTCCGGGTATGAAGCCGGATATGCTGGACAAGCTGCGTTCCGGAGAGCAGAAGACCAAAGGCACTGGAATCGGACTATTGAACATCGATGAGCGGATCAAGATCGCATTTGGCGAAGCTTTCGGCATTCAAATCGGTACGCCGCCCCATCGGGGAGCTGCGGTGACAATTGCACTGCCAAGAGGAATGGAGGAATAGGATATGTACAAAGTATTGCTAGTAGATGACGAACGCATTATTTTAGACGGTATTTCACAGATGGTGGACTGGACCCCGCTCGGTACGGAGCTGATCGGTACGGCGCGCAATGGGGTGGAGGCGTATGAGCGGATCGAGCAGCTTATGCCGGACATTGTCATTAGTGACATTCGGATGCCGGGGATGGACGGACTGGAGTTGGTGGCGCGCGTGAACGCTGCGTATCCGCAGGTCCGGTTTGTGTTGTTATCCGGCTTTGGTGAATTCGATTATGCCAGCCGGGCCATGCAATACGGGGTGCGGCACTATTTGCTGAAGCCTACGAACGAGGGGAAAATCGGTGAGGCGCTACGGGAGATCGTGGCGGAAATCGAGCAGGAGACGAGCAAAGAGTCTTTTGTACGCAGCATGAAGGAAGAGCTGGCCAAAGTGATGCCGCACGTGAAGGAGCAGTTCTTGAAGGAGTTCGTCACAAACAAAACGTACGGGCAGCGCGATTGGGACAATTACCGCAGCATGTTCCGTCTCGATATGGATTACCGGGTGCGGCTGCTCTTGTTCAAGCTGGATGACCGGTTTGAATTCGAGCATTTGTTTGCGATTAAAAATATTGCACAGGAGCTGCTGGATAATCCGCTGCTCAGCACGACGATCGGCGATCACGTCTTGCTGCTGCTTGAGGACGTCGGTGAGACCGACCGCCTGCATGAGCGCATCTATGACATCCGGGATACGTTCCAGACGTATTATAAAATGGACTTGACGATTGCGCTCAGCGAAGCGGGGCATATCACCAAGGCGCGCGAGTTGTACAAGGAATCGTTGCAGCTGCTCAATTACCGGTTTTATTTGGGCGAAGGCAGCTTGATCACCCGCAAAGATACGGCCGCATCGCCGGCAGCTCCAGCCAAAGATTTCGTTTTTGATGAGGAGCGTCTCAATATGGCGGTCAAGTCGGGCCATCGCGAAGAAGCGGCTGCTGCCCTGGACGAGCTGTTTGCCGGCTTAAGAGAAGCGCAGCTGGATATCGAGTCGACCAAATCATACGTTATTCAGCAATTCGTTTCCTTGGTCAGAAGCAATGCGCCGGAAGCGATGCACGAATACTTTAACAAAATTCCGCTCATCGTGGAGATGAATACGCTGCAAGCGATCCGAACGTTCGTCGAGCAGGTTGTCGTGGCGATGACGGAGCGATTTTACGAGCAGAACAAAGTGAAGATTAGCGCCATCGTGCGCAAGGTCATTGCCATTATTGACGAGCAGCTGGGCAATTCGGAGCTTTCACTCAACTGGGTCGCCCATGAGATGCTGTATATGAATGCGGATTACCTCGGAAAATTGTTCAAAAAGGAAACGGGCGAGAAATTTTCCAACTATGTGATGAAAACGAGAATCACCCGGGCGACAGAGATGATCGCACAGGAAGAGGACATCAAAATTTTCGAATTGGCCGAACGGCTTGGTTTCGGGGATAATCCGCAATATTTTAGCCAAGTCTTCAAAAAATACATCGGTTCGACACCTTCCGAGTATATGAAATCGCCGGACACCTCTGCATTTTAAACAAACGTATCTGTATTTTGGATTAACCTTTCCTCCATTCAGCGGGATAATAGCAGTATGAAACGGAAAGCGATTACATAATGGGGAGGAAATACAGATGAAAAAAATGATGGTCTCGGTACTTTCCACGGTTTTGCTTTTATCAGCTTGCGGAAATGCCGGTACGAACAACAGCGCGTCCGGCGGCAGCTCCAGCCCGGCAGCAACTTCTGCGGCAACTGCAGCAGCGACAGCTGGCGCTAAAAAAGATCCGGTAACGCTGCGTGTAGCTTGGTGGGGTGGGCAAGCGCGTCATGATTACACGTTGAAAGTGATCGAGCTGTACCAGCAAAAAAATCCAAATGTCAAGATTGAATCCGAGTATGCGGCATTCGACGACTATTGGAAGAAGCTTGCGCCTCAAGCCGCAGCGAACGGCCTGCCGGACGTATTTCAAATGGATATCTCCTACCTGACACAATACGGTACAAGAGGTCAGCTGGAGGATCTGGAGCCTTATACGAAGAATGGCCTGATCAATGTGAAAGATATTAGCGAAAACAGCCTGTCCGGCGGTAAAGTTGACGGCAAGCTGCTTGCCCTCAATGCCGGATCCAATGCCCTGCAAATGACGGTTGATCCGCAAATGATGAAAGATCTCGGCATTACGCCGAAGCAGGATTGGACGATGGCGGATCTGGATTCGATTGGCGCAGCGCTGAAAGCCAAAGGCAAGCTGCTTGCTTCCGACTTCCGTCATGACGTCTACTTCCCGTTCTATCTGAGAGGCCAAGGGCAAAAGATGTACGCAACAGACGGTACTCAGCTCGGCTACACGGACGATAAGCTGTTCACCGACTACTACAACATGTACAAAAAATGGTACGATAACGGTTACTTGATGCCGCTGGATAAGCTGGCGCAAAAGAAAGGAACACCGGAAGATGATGAGCTGGTGCTCGGCAATGCGTTCTCTTCCAACAGCTGGTCCAACCAATATATTTTGCTGAACACAGCTGCGAAGCGTCAGCTGGATATGCTGCCGGTACCAGGTTGGGCTCAGAACAAGGCGCTGTTCCTGAAGCCTAGTATGTTCTGGACGATCGCGAAGTCTTCCAAAGTGAAGGAAGAAGCGGCGAAATTCGTGGACTTCTTAACGAACGATATCGATGCAAACAAAATCATTAAAGGCGAACGCGGTGTGCCAGTTTCCTCCAAAGTGAAGGATGCGCTGATGCCGGATCTGTCTCCTGAACAAAAGAAAGTGTTTGAATATGTGGCATGGGCGGAGAAAAACAGCTCGCAAATGGATCCGCCGAACCCTGTCGGCGCCGTTGAAGTCGACAAGTTGCTGAAAGATACCGCTGAGCAAATTCTATACAAAAAGCTGACTGTGGAAGAAGGCGCAGCCAAATTCCGCAAAGATGCAAATGCCATTCTGGCGAAGAATAAGAAGTAAGGCTGAAAAGGCGTTGCCCCTTACGGGGGCAGCGTCTTTTTTGCGATGATGGTAGCGTTCCCACAAAGCCTCAAAAACAGTCATCGGAACCTCGGCTAATTAAACAAACTCAACGGTTTTTTGCCTTCAGACCGGACAAAAAGATCCCTATAATGAAAAGTAAGAAAGGAATCGAACTTGTTTCTATTCCAACAACTACTGTGTATAGGGGATGAACAACCATGAACAAGCTGCGGCATAATGATCACCTCGTCGGGTATGTGTTTGCTTCACCATTCATACTCGGCTTTCTCATTTTTACGTTGTATCCGATTATTTCATCGCTCTATTATTCGTTCACGGATTATAACCTGTTTGAAGCGCCGAGAGTGATCGGCTTCGCCAACTATGAGAAGATGTTTACCGCTGACGATAAATATTGGAAATCGCTCCAGGTCACTTTCACGTATGTGTTCGTCAGCGTTCCGTTCCGCCTCGCCTTCGCACTCGGCGTTGCGATGCTGCTGAATAAAGCGATCAAAGGCATCGGGCTGTACCGCTCCTCTTTCTACTTGCCATCACTGATCGGCGGCAGCGTCGCCGTCTCCATCATGTGGACGCAGGTATTCGGCGACAAAGGCCTGCTGAATTCGTTCCTCGCACTGATCGGCATTCATACAGATACTTCATGGATCGGCAGCCCGGGAACAGCGCTTTGGACGCTCATCGCCTTGTCGGTATGGCAGTTCGGATCGTCGATGCTGATCTTCCTGGCCGGTCTGAAGAACATTCCACAGTCGTATTATGAAGCGGCCAGCGTGGACGGCGCCGGCAGAGTTCGCCAGTTTTTTAACATCACCTTGCCGCTGCTGAGTCCGATTATCCTGTTTAACCTGATCATGCAGATGATCTCCGCATTCATGACATTTACACCGGCTTACATCATCTCCAATGGCGAAGGCGGGCCGCTTGATAATACGCTGTTGTATTCGTTGTATCTGTACCGCAGAGCGTTTCAGTTCTACGAAATGGGCTACGCTTCCGCCATGGCCTGGGTCATGCTGTTGTTAATCGGCGCCATCGCCTTTATCCTTTTCCAAACATCGAAGTATTGGGTCCATTACGAGGCGAAAGGGGAGTAATCACATGGGGACACATTCTTTTAACCGTACCAACAAACGCATCGGCTACCATTTGCTGCTTAGCGTCCTGGCGCTGATCATGATCTATCCGATCATTTGGCTCATGATGAGCTCGCTTAAACCGAATGATGAAATTTTTACAACCACCTACAGCTTGATTCCAAGCCGCATTGCATGGGAAAATTATGTGACAGGCTGGAGAGGCTTTGCCAACAATTCATTTACAACGTTCTACAAAAATTCGTTTATTATCGTCGTGATTTCAACGATCGGAGCGGTCGCCAGTTCAGCACTTGTTGCTTATGCGTTTGCCCGGATTCCTTTTGCCGGTAAGGGCCTGTGGTTCACCTGCATGATGATGACCATGATGCTGCCGCATGATGTGACGATCATCCCGCAATACGTCATGTTTGCCAAAATGGGCTGGCTGTCGACGTTTAAGCCGGTCATCGTGCCGCAATTTTTTGCCATCCCGTTCTTCATCTTCCTGATCATGCAGTTCATTCGGACGATTCCGATGGAGCTCGATGAGGCGGCGAAAATGGACGGTTGCAGCAAGTACACCATCTTCTTCCGGGTGATTGTGCCGCTTATCGTACCTGCGCTGATTACAGCGACGATTTTCTCCTTCTATTGGAGATGGGAGGACTTCATCAATCCGCTGCTCTACTTGAACAAGCCGGAGCTTTACCCGGTATCCTTGGCGCTGAAGCTGTTCCAGGACGGCGAATCGCTCAATAACTGGGGCGGGATGTTCGCGATGGCGACAACGTCGCTCGTGCCGATTTTTATCGTCTTCTTTATTTTCCAACGTTACATCGTAGAAGGGATTAGCACCAGCGGTTTGAAAGGATAACTGACATGAGAGAGGAATGCATAGAGATGCCAAAATTAGTATTCGACGATGAACAAATCCTATCGGCAATCGATCGTGTCGTAGACCGCACGTTTCGTATGGATTTCAGCTGGGATTGGCCGGGGGGCGTTGCCTTTTACGGCGTCTCCGAGGCGTATGCAGCTACGGGCAACGAAACCTATTTGCAGAAACTGAAGGCGTGGGTGGATGAAAATATTGAGGACGGCCTGCCGAAGCTTTCGGTGAACGCCGTATCGATTGGACATTCGCTGCTCACTCTCTATGAAGTGACGAAGGAAGAGAAATACCTCGACACGATCAAAGCAATGGCGGAATTCCTGACACACGACGCCGAGCGCTTCGGTGACGGGATTCTCCAGCATACCGTGAACTCGGAAACGTACAATTTCCCAGAGCAGGCCTGGGTCGATACGATGTTCATGGCCGGTTATTTCCTGCTTCGCGTCGGGGTGCTGCTGGGACGCAGCGATTATTTCGAAGACGGTCTGCGGCAATACCACGGCCATGAGAATGTGCTGCAGGATCCGGTGACGAACCTGTACTACCATGGCTGGGATAACATCGTGCAAACCAATTTGTCTTCCATCTACTGGGCGCGCGGGAATTCATGGGCAGCATTGACGATGGCGCGTGCACTCAATCTCGTGCCTGTCACACATCCGTCGTTCATGATTATCGACGGCTCTCTGCGCGATCAGCTCAGTGCGCTTGTCCGTTTGCAGGACGAATCGGGCCTGTGGCACACGATTACGAATGACCCGACGTCCCCTCTGGAGACGTCCGGTTCGTCGGGCATTGCGACGGCGCTGCTTACACGTGGACGCTTGTACAACAAGTACACGCAGAAGTCGATCGACGGGATCCTCAGCCGCATCACAGCGGACGGCACCGTCACGGGCGTGTCGGCCGGGACAGCTGTCATGGACGATGCCGACGGGTACAAGCGCGTGCCGGACAAGCGGATCCAGGGCTGGGGCCAAGGCTTGACGCTGGTCTTTTTATCCGAGGTGCTGAACGCACGGAAAAATCTTTTCGGCAACGGCTGTTAACGGTCATACCATAGCGTGTGAATGAGCATACTCATTCATGCGCTATTTTTTCACCTCGTTAGGGATGGCGTTGACAACAGAGCTGCGCTCAGTTACACTTTAAACGTTACGTGAACGTCATCTTTTGACTATGAAAGAGGTATGGAACCATGGATAGCCGCATGCGAATCGGCGAGCTGGCCAAACGGGCTGGCGTCACGATACGCACAGTTCGTTATTATGAAAGTATTGGACTCTTGCCGGCAGGTGAGCGGGAAGGGGCCGGGCAGCACTACTACACGGTGGAGGCTGTGGAACGCCTGCGTAAGATTGACCAGTTAAAGAAGCTTGGGCTGAGTCTGGATGAAATTCGCGAAGTGGTTGGCCTCTATTTTATCGACCCGAGCGGGGTACAAACGAAGCAAAAAGCGCTGTCCCTCCTTCGTGAACATTTGGTGGAAACGAACCGGAAGGTCGATGAATTGACGCAGTTTCGTGCTGAACTACAGGCGCAGATCGACTATTTTGAGCGCTGGTTTACAGAGAGAGAAGGTCAATAATTTTTTTGCTCAAAACATTACGTTAACGTCACGTTCGCTTGAATTTACGGATGGTATCTATGGCACCTTCTCGGGCCGGGCATAATAGGACATCAATAAGATATGTAAAAGTGGGAGGAACGCAAGATGAAACTTGGACTTGGCTGCGGCCGCATGTCGAATGCTACGGGATTGGATGACAGAAAAGAGGGCATTGCAACGATCCATGCCGCTTTGGATGCCGGCGTGACGTTCATCAACACCGCAGATTTCTACAGCTCCGGCCATAATGAAATGCTGATTGGCGAAGCATTGAAGGGCTACAACAGAGACAACTATTTTATATCGGTCAAGTTTGGGGCCTTAGTTGCTCCTGGCGGCAGAATGTACGGTCTCGATGTCAGACCTCAGCATATCAAGAACTACCTTGCTTATTCGCTTAAAAGGCTGGGTTTGGACTATATCGACCTGTATCAACCGGCCAGATTTGACTTGGCGATCCCGGTTGAAGAGCTGATCGGCGCCATCTCCGATTTGGTGCAGGAGGGTTACATCAGGCATATTGGGGTGACGCAAACGGACGCTGAAACGCTCAGAAAGGCGCATGCCGTTCATCCGATCCATTCCATTGAATTTCAGTACTCTCTGTTCAACCGTGAGATCGAAAAGGAAATTTTGCCGACAGCAAGAGAACTGGGAATCGGTGTTGTGGCGTTTGGCACCTTGGCCCATGGACTGCTTGGCGGTACTTGGACAAGAGATAAGGCGGATGCCAACAATGCCTATATTCCTTTATTTTTCAAAGAAAATATCGACAAAAATCTGGCTCTGGTTGAAGCTTTGCGTGAGATCGCGACGGAAATGCAGACGACTGTACCAACGCTTGCTGTTGCCTGGATGTTATCCAAGGGGGATGATATTATTCCGCTAATCGGCGCCAGAAAGCTAGCTCAGCTGCAGGAATGGATTCAATGTCTGGATGTTCGCCTGAGCGAAGATGACATTCGAAGAATTGAAGCAGCGATTCCGGAACATGAGATCGCCGGCGGCAGCTTTCCTAATATGAAGTTTAGAAATGGAGCTGTCGTCCGTTAGTTTTGAAAAAAAAGCTGCCCTAAATTGATAGTATCCCCTCCAAGTACACTGTGATGCGCTTTCTTCGCACTGTCTACTCAAAGGGGATACTATCATCACCTGGGCAGCTTTTCATTGAGTTAAGATCCTATGCTTAGTACAGAGACGCCTAAGACAATGATAACGATAATAGAAATGACTATAGAACTAATAGATAAGTAGGGGATGCGAGTTTTTGGCGCCGTCATCTCTGAAGTGCTTGGATCAACAGGTACTTCCAGCCAGACACGAAAGTAATGAAATAAACCGCGTTGAATGGGGAAAAACGGTAAGCTTTCTTTGATTAACCACGCGATATAAGAACGCAGCGGACTATAGTTTTTACAATGGTTATACTGATTTAGAATGGTAGTTCGAAGATCACTTTCATTTAATTTATCCAGGATCCCTGTTGAAAGTATAATTTTGGGTCTTAAAAATCCAGTTGAAAAAGCAATCGTTTCATTAACGGGAATAACGATTATAGGTGTTTGCAAATCCGCATACTTGGACATTAAATGATAGCTCCAATTACTTTGCGTATGGATCTTAAGGAATTGATTCCAGCGAATGGCTTTCATGCAATTAACGACTATGCGCCAAAGTAGCAAAACAATACTATATACAATGAAAATATTCATGCATAACGATAAAATAGAGTACAACTTTGAATTGTGACTTATTAATGGAATGGAACCGTAATTAAAGACTCTCACAAGGAGATGATAGTTGAAAATTTCATGAAGCAACAGAAGAGAAAATTGAAACCAAATGATGAACCCCACAAGCACCATTAAGATGAGAATAGAATTAGCCCTGTTTATTGTCACTGTTTAACCTCCTCCTAGATTTTATTACAAAACTCTACAAAATCATGACACCAACTGACGGAATTAGCATGATTAATGCTAATTTCCTTAACTATATGATACAATATGTATCATGTCAAGCATTAAAATGTATCCTGAAGCACTTATCATATAGCAGCTAAAATTGTTAATTCCTGTTACATAAAATACCAAATTGTGGTATAATTGTGATGTGGTTTCGAACTCCATTTGGATCTGTTAGCGTTATTGAAATAGCGAGACAACTTGTAGGTAAGGGAGGTATGCATCCGTTCATCCAGTTATGATTGCTTCTCAGTTTTCACAGATTAAAGGAGAGACAATTAATGAATAGATCAACGATGAGCAGAGCCGGCTCATATCTGGGATACGTTGCTGCACTAACGACGTTAATCTTGTTTATTTTCATTAAGTCGCATCATGCATCAGACATCGGCGGACTTCCTGTGCTGTTAATTCCAGCGTTCCTGCTTTCGGTCATCGCTTCCATCACACACAAGCCGATGTTTATGTACGTAAGCATCCTGCTGACCGTTCCTTTGATTTTTGTATGGGAACCGGGGCTCGGAGGCGTGGGAATACTGATCACAATTCCGATTCTAAATTTACTTTCAGCAGCAGCGATAACGTTCGGAACCGTTCGGATAGAACGGACATCCCGTTAATTTTGTACAGAAATCAGAGTTCGTCAGGAGTGGTTGTTTTGTCAAACGTATTTTTTATTTCCGACCATCATTTTGGTCATCGTCATATTATCGATTTTGAATCCAGGCCGTTCGCTGATGTTGAGGAGATGGACGCGTATATGATTGAGAAATGGAATGCTGTGGTCAGTCCTCATGACAAAGTGTTTCATTTGGGAGATTTCTCGTTTTTGAACAAAGAGAAGACGAAGCGGATCGTTGAACAGCTGCATGGATATAAGTATTTAATCATGGGCAATCATGACCGCGGCCGGACGCGGAGCTGGTGGCTGGATGCCGGCTTTGATGAAGTCAGTGAGTTCCCAATCATATTCCGAAACTTCTTCATTCTTTCTCATGAACCGATGTATATGAATAAGCATATGCCGCTCATTAACATTCACGGTCACATCCATGGGCAGAAATATGAAAGTACGCAATATCTCAATGTAAGTGTCGAGCACTGGGACTACACACCGATCGATTTTGAATTTATTACCAATAAAGTCGTACCGAGCGAGGAGCAGTGACCCATTATTACGGAAGGAGTTGACAACGTGTCCATGTCGCATTCTTTTTTTGTATTTTCCTGGTTAACGATGGTCTATTATTTCCTGTTGGCTGTCGGCGGACCGGTTTTTATCGTATGGATGGCCCTCAGCTATTTGAATGTGATGCGAGAGAGGAACCGAATTCTTAGAGAACTGGCTGATAAAATGAACAAATCGATGAATGGATAAACTGCCGATTCAGAGCGAAGCGGCGGTTTTTTTATGCAATCGTGCAGCAGCGGAAGTAAAGTTGATTTATAATTATTTTTTATCGGTTGGCTGGTGCAAGATTAGGTAGAATAGTAGATAACGAAGCTAATGAATGGAGGCTGCCAATTTATGGAACCTGACGGCAAAGTGGACATTGACGCTGCGCTTGTACGCCGGTTGATCTCTCTGCAGTTTCCGCAGTGGGCGGACTTGACTCTGGAGCCCGTCGATTCAGCCGGAACGGACAATGCGATCTATCGGCTCGGCGAGAAGATGGCTGTCCGTTTGCCCTGTGTTGATTGGGCGGTAGGCCAGGTGGCGAAGGAGCAGCAATGGCTGCCGAAGCTCGCTCCGGCCTTGCCGGTTCCCGTCCCTGTCCCACTCGCGATGGGGACGCCCGCGGCTGGTTTTCCTTGGCCATGGTCGGTATACCAATGGCTTGAAGGCGAGAATGCGACCGTTGCACCTGTCGCAGATCTGCATCACGCTGCAGCTGTACTCGCTGATTTCATCAGCGCGATGCAGCGGATTGACACGGCCGGCGGCCCGCCGCCAGGGCCGCACAACTCCCATCGCGGCGTGCCGCTGGCTGCGCGGGATAACGCCGTGCGCGAAGCGCTTGCCGCGCTGCGCCAAGAGCTCGATGCCGAGACGGCTGGCGCGGTATGGGAAGCGGCCCTGCGGGCGCCCGTGTGGAGTGGTGCGCCGGTGTGGCTGCACGGCGATCTCCACCCCGGGAACGTGCTGGTCGAACAGGGCCGGCTCCGCGCGATCATCGACTTCGGCACGCTCGGCGTTGGCGACCCTGCATGCGACGTGATGGCCGGCTGGACGCTGCTCGACGCCGCTGCCCGCGCGAGCTTTCGCGCCGCGCTGCCGGTCGATGATGCGACATGGTTACGGGGCAGCGGCTGGGCGCTATCCTTCGGCCTGATCGCCTACGCGTATTACAAACAAACGAATCCTGTGCTGGCGGGAATCTCGAAGCACGCCATCGATGAAGTGATGGCGGACTTCGGGCGCGGGCGCTAGGGCGGGGAGTGTGGCGGCCGCGCCGGTGGGGCTGCAAAGCGAGAAAGTTGC
>Ga0209566_100804_pt1 | contig 16378 bp, 16 predicted proteins | sample Araplavi_mTSA_r2_2_FD_184287 | JGI IMG/M metagenome (GOLD analysis project Ga0209566, IMG submission 184287) | Arabidopsis root microbial communities from North Carolina, USA - plate scrape CL_Cvi_mTSA_r2 (SPAdes) (version 2) | ecosystem: Host-associated > Plants > Roots > Endosphere | place...
GCTAATCTCGATCTCCCCATCCTCCGTATGATCAATACCTGTTGCAATGACGAATGCTAATTGATTGGGTTCCACGAAATCCGTGCATCCCGAGCAGAGCATAATGACGATGATGGATAATAAGGCAGCTCGAATCATCGTTGACGTCCTTTCTTCAAACGGCCTTTCTTTCCCCAGAAGGGATAGCGGATGATCATGTCTTTGATCCGTTTGCCGTCGAATGGCGCTACAGGGCTTAAGTAGGGTGTGCCGAACGATTCAAGCATAACCAGATGAACCATCATAAAGAGAATGCCAAACGCAAAACCGACGAAGCCTAGCAAACTGGTAATAAATAGCAGGAGGTACCTGATGATCCGAAAGGGGAGGGAGGCACTATATCCCGGAATCGAATAGGCGGCAACGCCGGTTAAGGATATGACAATAATGATCGGCGTGGAGATAATGCCCGCTTCGACAGCGGCTTGTCCGATGACTAAAGCACCGATAATGCTAATGATCGGGCCGAGTTGATTGGGGAGATGGACGCCGGCTTCTTGCAATCCGTCAAATATAACCATCATCAGGAACACTTCGATGACGGTAGGGAACGGTGTGCTTTCCCTGGCCGTCGCAATACTGATCATGAGATTCATAGGTACCATCTCCGAATGGAACGTCGAGAGGGCGACGTAGATGGCTGGTAAAGCAAAGGCAATGAACGTCATCGTGTAACGAATTATGCGGGTCAGAATGACAAAGATAAATCGTTCGAAATAGTCGTCAGCGGATTGAAGCCCGGACCAGAAGGTGATGGGAAGTACGAGAACAAAGGGAGAACCGCTCGTAATCAGCGCAACTTTTCCCTCTAATAAGCTCGCAGTCACGATATCCGGACGCTCGGTATTTTTAATTTGCGGAAACACCGAGAAGGGACTGTTTTCGAGCCATTCTTCAATATAAGCCGAGTCGATGATGCCGTCTGTCTCGATCATGCCGAGTTTATCTCTTACTTCGGATAACACTTTCTCATCCGCAATCCCGTGCATATATGTAAGGACCACTTCGGTTTTCGTGTATGTGCCTATGGTAAAAGATTCCATCTTCAAATGGGGATGAATGATTCTGCGTCTGAGCAGGGACGTATTCGTGCGGACATTTTCAACGAAGCCTTCTTTCGAACCGCGCAGTGTGGATTCTTTTTTAGGTTCGTCAATGCTCCTATTCTCATAGTCTTGCACCTGCGCAATGATCGCTGATGGTTCGCCATTTACTAAGATGCCCAGGCTGCCCTGCAGGATATGATGGACGAGGTCTTCCAGATGATCGTCCGTTTTTACATGGGTTAACGGGAGCCATTCGCGTCTAATCATTTCGGCCAGCGATTGGATGCGGTCTAACCCATGCGGCAAACTGCTGAAAATCAGCGGCTTGAGCAGATTATCCTCCACACTTTGCAATTTCACCATTCCATCTAAATATACAAGTAAGAGGATCGTTTCATCTCGTAGCTTAAAAGATCGAAATACAATATCCGAGCAATGATTGAACTGATCTTTGAGATAAGCTTCATTCTCTTCAATGCTATCGCTAATTGAATTCAGGAACGATCACCTCCGTACGCACCTATCTCTTTCGATATTATGGACGAAGTGGGAGATATTTAATATGGGATATTATTCAATAAAAAGAAAATAAAACATGCAAATGTCTGCGCCCATGGAGGATCTGATATCTGGTTTCAGGATGAATCCTATCATCATTCTGTATTACTCTTGATCGCGAAAATCATAGTATGATGATGGAGTGGTTCAAAGTGGATCAAGGCATAGGACAAGAGGTTAGGAGATATGAATAATTCGGTTGTAAGCAAAATAACAAACAGTTCCACTAGGAAGTCATTGTTTCATTTTACGAGAGTGCGCAACTTAGCGTCGATCGTGAATCTTAATTCGTTGTATGCATGCGAACAGGTGGATCCTGCGTTATCGAATGGAAGACGGACGATGCGAAGAGACATTCAATTTCACGGGAATGTGTTTATCGCCAACGCGCATTTGCGTATTGCAGATCAAATGATGGATCCCCATACGACGCAGGAACAGTTCTATCATTATCTGGATCAACACGTCTTTTTTTGGCCGACGCCAAAAGATTGTCAAAAAATGCTGGAAATCTATACAAGACGAGAACCTGGTGAAAGCTTTGCGATCCTTCAATTGCATGCTGAAGCGTTGCTCCATGATTTTTATAATGGTGTAAAGTTGTCTAAGTACGATTCCGGAAGTTCACCACGCTTTCCCAATCGTTGTTCCTATAAGAAAAGTTTGCAAATGTTTTTGCCGCTTGGGCTATTTGGGCAGGTGGCGGATTCTATTGTGCCTTCCAAGCCTTCCGAGATTCGTGAGGTGCTCGTAAAGGAGAAAGTATCCAACATGTCTCATTATTTAGAAGCGGTATATAGCCATCATGCTGAGGAAATTCCCGAACGTTGGAGCACGTATGCGCAAACTTTTCAGGATTTCTATATGCGTTTTGTGAATAAAAGCAACTTGCCAATACAAAATAAATCATAAAAGGGGAACTATAATCATGCCTTGGAATATAGCGAAATCCAAAAATTATTTATTAGCGTCCATTCTAATTATTCTCATGCTGGCTGGCGCCGTAGTTCTACAACAAAAGGATATACTCTTTCCGGAAATTGCGGGTATGGCCATGGGCGTGATGGTGTTCCCGGTTGTTCACTGGATCAAGAAGCCCGTTCATTTGTGGCTTGCACCAACCTTGGGGGCATTAATAGGCACATCTTTAAATTTTTTATCCCTCACGATGCTGGAAAAACTATGGATCGGTCTCGTTATCATTGTGATTCTCATGCATCTATTTCGCGTCAATTTTGGACCAACCATACCAGCTTCCTTATTGCCGATTTTTTTAGGTCTGCATGACTACGTATTTGTCATCTCAACAGCTGTGTTTACGTTCATCATTATGTTGGCTGCATTTCAAATGAGACAAACAGAAAAGCTGCCTGATGGACCGTTGAAGTTCCGTCAGAAGGCGGATACAGTCATCATCAGTGTTGTTTTATGCCTGTGGATTGGGCTTGCTTTCGTGGCGAAACTGGAGGTCATCGTTGTACCACCTGTATTTGCACTTATTTTTGAAGTTTTTCATACGGAGAAGTTTAATTGGAAACTTATTCCATCCCGATTAGCAGTATTGACGATCACTGCGATACTTTCAGTTGGCGTCTATCACTTGCTGGCAGGTTCGATCATTTGGGTTGGCATCATCAATATTATTATTACCACCTTTGTATGTCTTTTATTTAAAACACCTGTACCTGTAGCCTTTGGTGTCTCGCTGATGCCCCTCATCATACCGGCGTGGGGGAGTTGGGGGTTTCCAGTTGGTGTGTTTGTCACAAGTGGCGTTTTAATGTGCCTATCTGCAGCATACCGACAGTTGAAAAACAAACAAGCGTTACAGGCTGCATAACCATGTAACAAAAAAAGTCCCCAAATTGGGGACTTTTTTTGTTCGTTCATTCAGGTTCCTGCGGATAAGCGAAATGATCCATAACGAACGATTTGAACTTCTGTGCAGGCAGGTTTAAATCGCGATCTTTATTAACAAGGATGCCATGAGTGGAAAAAATCCGAGGATTTAAAGGCAATGAGCGGGAAATTCCTTCATCCAGCTCTTTTTCCGCAGCGATTCTCGGAATGAGGGCAATGCCGATCCCGCATTTAACAGCTTGCTTAATCATTTCAATACTTGGATATTGAATGGCACTGCTTGCTTCTACACCAACTTCCTCCAAAGCCTTGTTGGCTTGCGTGTGATAGATACAGCTATTGCCATAGCTGATCACGGATTCACCATTTAGTATGTGCATTCCGTCTGCCTCAACTTTGCTCGTCAATTCATCCGAAGCGATAAATATCAATTCTTCTTGAATCAATGGGTAAAAATGGAGGTCATCCCGAAGTGGATTTCGCGGAACGATGCCCAAATCAACAACATGCTGTGCAACATCGTCAATCACATCCGTATGATAGCCAGTTTCAACTCTGAATTGGACCTGCGGAAATTCAAGCTTAAAGGTGCGGATCAGTGAAGCCATTCTCGTCACAAAAAACGATTCATGCATGCTTAAATAAATCGTTCCTTTGGGAAGATTCGATTCATTCATCGCCTCTTCTACGGCCAGTCCAAGATGCACAAACTGATGGGCATATTTAGCGAGCTTCAGACCGGCTTCAGTCGGCTTTACCCCCCTCGACAGACGATGAAACAGTTTTTGCCCGCAGGCCCGTTCGAGCAACTGGATGTGATGGGTGACCGTCGACTGTACATACCCCAACTTTTCCGCAGCTCGATTGAAACTCTTTTCTTCAATCACAGCGATAAACGTTTTGAAAAATCTCCCTTCCAGCAAGTCGATCATCAAGTGGCATCTCCTAAGGTATCGAGTTTTGAAATAACAGTTATTCAAACTTTTCGTAACTGAAATAGATGACTATATGATAACATAACCCTCAAACCAATCAAGGGGTAGGAGGAGCAACATGAGAGAGAAAGCAGGGCAACACACGAAGCATGATTGGCTTTATCAACGAATGATGAACGAAGTGGTAACAGGAGCGGAGGCACTGATCAGAAGCTTACTTCTGGAAGATGTCGATACGGTCTTCGGGATTCCCGGTGGAAGCGTGCTTAACATTTACGATGCGATTCATGACATACCAGCGTTTAAGCATATCGCAACTCGTCATGAGCAGGGAGCCATTCATGCTGCAGACGGCTATGCACGCGCTACTGGCAAGGTGGGGGTATGCTTTGCAACATCCGGGCCTGGGGCAACAAATTTGGTGACGGGCCTCGCTACGGCCAATATGGACTCCGTTCCGTTAGTCGTGATAACAGGCAATGTCTCTACAAGCCTGCTTGGTACGGATGCTTTTCAAGAAGCGGACATTACCGGGATCACCATGCCAATCTGCAAGCATAACTATTTAGTTCGAGATGTTCAAGAGCTGCCCAAGATCATTCATGAAGCTTTTTATCTGGCATCCTCGGGGCGGAAAGGGCCTGTTTTGATCGATATTCCCAAGGATGTTACCAGTCAAACGATGGTCTTTGATTATCCGCTCGATACACCTAGCATCCGTGGCTACAATCCGAACATGTATCCGAATGCGGCACAAATTGAATCCTTACTTCAAGCTATTGAAAGAGCTGAACGACCCGTCATTCTGGCAGGGGCTGGCGTTATTTATGCAAATGCATCCAAGGAACTGCTCGAATTTGTAGAAAAAACACAAATCCCTGTGACGACGACATTGCTGGGTTTAGGCGGATTTCCTAGCGGGCATGAACGATGGATGGGGATGCCGGGGATGCATGGAACCTATACAGCCAATAAAGCGCTGCAAAATTGCGATCTGCTCATCAGCATTGGAGCACGTTTTGACGACCGGGTTACGATGAAAACGGAAGGATTTGCTCCTAAGGCGAAAATCATCGCGCATATCGATATCGATCCGGCAGAAATTGGGAAAATTGTACAAACAGCAATCCCCTGCATTGGTGATTTGAAATCTGTGCTGCAGCAAGCTAACGTTCATGCGAGACCGGCAAAGTCAGAAGCCTGGTTGTCTGAAATTCAAGCAAACAAGCAAACATTTCCGCTTCGATATACAGATTCGGAATTCACGCTGAAACCCCAATTTGTCGTTGAACTGATTCATGAAATGACAGGCGGTGAAGCGATCATCACGACCGACGTCGGTCAGCATCAAATGTGGGCGGCTCAATTCTATTCATTTAAGCATCCCCGTTCGTTGATTACATCTGGCGGGCTTGGGACGATGGGCTTTGGCTTGCCTTCGGCGATCGGGGCGCAGGTAGGTCAACCAGACCGGCTTGTGGTATCGATTAACGGCGATGGCGGCATTCAAATGTGTGCACAGGAGCTTGCGATTTGCGCTATTCATAACCTGCCAGTGAAGATCGTCATCCTCAACAATCAAGTCCTCGGTATGATCCGGCAATGGCAGGAGCTCATTTACGATAATCGATTCAGTCACATGGACCTCTCCGGCAGTCCGGATTTCGTCAAACTCGCTGAAGCCTATGGGGTTAAAGGGCTGCGGGCTACGAACAAAGATGAGGCTCGTCAGGTATGGCAAACAGCACTTACAACACCTGGTCCAGTGCTGATCGATTTTGTTGTCAGTCAAAATGAGAATGTGTATCCTATGGTTACCCCGGGTTCAACCATAGACGACATGATTATGGGGGATGAAAATGAAGCGTCATACAATATCAGTTCTTGTAAACAACCATCCGGGTGTCTTACAGAGAGTTGCCGGTTTATTCGGACGCCGTGGATACAACATTGATAGTATAACGGTAGGCGAGTCGGAGGAACCTGGATTGTCGCGAATGGTCATTGTGACGAGTGGTGATGATAGAATACTTGAACAAATGCAAAAGCAGCTTCATAAGTTAATCGATGTGATTCAGATCGTCGAATTAAGCGCTTATCCGCTGGTTGACCGTGAGCTTTCCCTGATCAAAGTAAGTGCTGCACCCAAAGAGAAACCCGCGATCATAAGCACGATTCAAAGCTTTCGTGCATCTATCGTCGATATGGGTGTAGAGAGTCTGATTGTTCAAGTTGTTGGCGATCAAGATAAAATTCAATCATTGATTGCACTGTTGAGGCCCTATGGGATCTTGGAGTTGGCCCGTACAGGGTTGACGGCGATGGCTCGCGGGCAGGAGATTCCCAATCTTCGTTGAATGATGACTTGTAAATCCACACATCGTTCATGTTCAATTGGACAAATATCAAATATAATAAGGCAATCATGTGATGTGTTGGAGGGAAGTCATTTTGACATCTTTTGTTGGCCTTATCAGAGAAATTAACCGATACCCCGTTAAATCCTTTGCAGGCGAAAGTTTGGAGAGCTGCGCGATCCATTCATATGGGTTATATGGCGACCGTTTTTGCGCATTTCTGGATGAAACGAAAGAAGGATGGAGTCGCTTTATTACGGCTAGAACTATTCCCAATATGCTCGCTTATAAGGCTAACCTTGTTGATGATGAGATAGGAATCACCTCGTCAGAAGGCTTAACTTATAAGTGGAATGAGGAATTACTGCTTGAAATTCAAAAATTAACTAAAAGAAAAATTTCATTGTCGGATTATAGAGCGCGACATCCTGAGAATTCTGACCTGATGTCTGTCGACGCAGCCAGTGTGCTTATCATCACGGATTCCTCGTTACACAAGCTTGAACAATTATGGGGGAAAAACCTCGATCCAAACCGGTTTAGAGCAAACATCGTGATAGCGGTAGACGAAAGCGCAGGGGACGAAACTGACTGGATCGGAAAACGGTTATTTATTGGTGACGTTGAATTGCAAGTTGATACTTTCTGTGAGCGCTGTTCCATGATTACGATAGATCCTGCTACACTGCAAAGAGACTCCACATTGTTGAAAGAGGTAAATGAGCAAATGAATCTGCAATTTGGCGTATATGCCTCCGTTAAACAGAGCGGTCATCTTCAGGTTGGTCAGCAGGTATTTTTGTCTAGTTGACATGGGGCGGGAGTAACACATCTCAAATTCTGCGAAGCTCGGCACCTTCAGTATACTTATTAAAGATTAGGAAGTATAATATGATATGTTACACAAACGCAAATCATTATTTCGCGAATAAGATTGAGGAGAGCTGGCGATGGACAAAGCAACATTCGCCGGTGGCTGCTTCTGGTGCATGGTAACCCCATTCGAAGAGCAACCGGGTATATATGGAATTATATCGGGATATATGGGCGGAACGGTTGACAACCCGACTTATGAACAAGTAAAGACTGGGAAAACCGGTCATTTGGAAGTTGTCCAGATTACGTTCGACCCGGCTATCTTTCCGTACGAAAAGCTTCTTGAGCTATATTGGCCGCAGATCGATCCTACAGATGATGAAGGACAGTACATTGATCGTGGGAGCCAGTATCGTGCGGCGATTTTTTATCATAATGAAGAGCAGTACAAACTGGCCGTAGAATCAAAAGAAGAGCTGGCGCACAGCGGACGTTTTGATAAGCCGATTGTCACGGAGATTCGACCTGCAGTAGATTTTTTCCCTGCTGAGGAGTACCACCAGAATTACCACACCAAAAACCCTGAGCTGTATAAGGAAGAACGAATCAGCTCCGGACGCGATACGTTTCAAGCTCAATATTGGAAGAAGTAATAAACGGAGATGCCAACTATCCTTGATGGGATGGGAGGCATTTTTTTTTCTAACCTTTAGGAAACAATAATAATATGAGAGACCAATTACATGAAATTCAACTAAATGCTGCACAAGTCGAATGGGTCAGAATGGGCCGGAACGATATCCTATTATAGCTGGAACTATGGATATTCTTTTCTGATCTATGTAGTTACGGGCACTGTTGCAAGAGCGTTTGTTCAGTACTGGGCCCCCAAAAAGTAAACCATAGCCGCGCGAATCGCGGCTTTTTTTGCGTTGGCAAGCTCGCGCAGAGAGGATTAGGCAAGCATCTAAGACAATTAAGCTACCGCTTTGATATCCATATATTGCATAATAAGAGAAGGTAGGCTTAATATCTTTTAGATCTGGATCAAATAATCTCCCGAAGGCGAGGAACGAAGATGCAATATGTGAAGCTCGGAAATACCGGATTGGATGTATCACGGATTTGTCTTGGCTGCATGAGCTTTGGTGAAGCTGAGCGTTGGACGCATCCATGGGTGCTTGATGAACAAAATAGTCGGCCAATCATTAAAAAAGCGTTGGAGCTTGGAATCAACTTTTTTGATACAGCGAATATTTATTCAGTCGGCTCCAGCGAAGAAATCGTTGGAAGGGCTTTAAAGGAGTACGCGAATCGGGATGAAGTTGTTATTGCGACGAAGGTTCATTTCCGCATGCATCAGGGACCGAATGGGGCGGGGCTTTCCCGCAAAGTAATTATGAGCGAAATTGACAAGAGTCTGCAGAGATTGGGCACCGATTATGTAGACCTTTATCAGATCCATCGCTGGGATTATGATACACCTATTGAGGAAACGATGGAGGCTTTACACGATGTCGTGAAAGCGGGGAAAGCCAGATACATCGGAGCTTCCGCCATGTATGCATGGCAATTTTTAAAGGCGCTGCATGTCGCTGAGAAGAATGGCTGGACCCGATTTGTATCGATGCAAAATCACTATAATCTGATTTACCGCGAAGAAGAGCGCGAAATGCTCCCGCTATGTAAAGAAGAGAAAATCGCTGTCATTCCATATAGTCCACTTGCATCAGGAAGGTTAACACGCGATTGGTCGGAGACCACGCCTCGTTCGGAAACCGACAAGGCGCAAAGAATGAAGTACGACGCGACTGCCAACGTAGACCGGTTGGTTGCAGATCGGCTTGCAGACCTTGCAGCCAAACGTGACGTTCCTCGTGCCCAAGCTGCATTGGCTTGGCTGCTGCAGAAAGAACCGGTAACGTCTCCGATCATTGGGGTTACCAAAATGTCACAATTGGATGACGCGGTATCCGCGCTTTCGCTCAAATTAACACCCGAAGAGATCACGTCATTGGAAGAGCTGTATGTCCCTCATCCCGTCGTTGGCGCACTGTCAGCACGATAATAAACAACGGAGCGCCGCGACTATACAACGCTGATTGTCCTATTTTGGATATATGTTTACTTTAAAATTTTATTGCAGTCCGGCAATAGGTTTGCATGGCAATTTTTCAATATTGTTGATGAGGAAATGGGAATTCACACCATCTATGCTATTATAGGATTATTCATTTTTTCCGGTTTCTTCCTCGTATGGAGCTTTAAAAAGATTCGATATTTTGTCCAGATCAACCAGATCGTCGTGGAAATTGCAGATGGCAACTTTACACATCGGATTCCTGTCCAATAGAAAGAAGATGGATTAAGTGAGCTTGCCAGTGGGATCAATCGAATCGTAGAGAAGTTAAAACATGCGCAGGAATTGGAACTTCAAGCGGAACAATCGAAAAGCGAATTGATAACGAATGTTTCCCACGATTTGCGGACTCCACTTACTTCAATTATTGGTTATTTGCGATTAATAGGCGAGGATCGTTACCAAGATGAGGTCGAACTTCGATATTACACCGATATTGCTTATAAAAAATCACGCAGATTAGAACGAATGGTCAATGATTTGTTTGAATATACACAAATGAGTTATGGCAAAAACATTTTGAATCGTTCGGTCATTGATATGCATGCGCTCATCGGCCAGTTAGCTGCGGATTTTACGTTTCAGTTGAGTGAAGCGGGTATGGAGATCCGAGTCTCGGATCAGATGGGCAAATCTGTCATTCTCGCTGATGGAGAGAAATTGATGCGCGCATTGGAAAACCTCATTTCCAATGCGATGAAGTATAGTAAAGCTGGGAAATACATCGATGTGTCCGTTACACAAAGTGCTGATCAAGTTATTGTGCAGCTCAAAAATTATGGGCCGAAAATTCCAGCTTCGGATTTAACTCACATTTTTGAACGCTTCTACCGCGCAGAAAAATCCCGATCAGAGCAAACAGGCGGATCCGGGCTTGGCCTGGCCATCGTAAAAAGCATCATCGAAGCGCATGAGGGCTCGATCACGGTGTCTAGCAGCGAACAAGAGACTGTCTTTGAAATAAGCTTGCCTTTAACTTAAATAAACACCTAAACTAAAGTATAATTGTTCAATCATGGATGCCATCTGTTAAATGTTAGGAGGTCTTACCTGCGAATGAAAGAGCATTATGGGTTTAATCACATGGAGACGGAAAGTATCATTAACCGATTTGGCCAAGATTTTTATGAAAAGGTTCTGAGAGTGATTCATACATATACGGATCTTTGGGCCTTGAGTGATTTTCAATTCATTCCTTCTTTTTCGGCAAACCTGGTTATGAAATGCCATTCAACTCGTTATGGAAGCGCTGTGCTTAAAATGGGTAATCCGGCATACCTGACCGCTGAATATTACACGCTGCGACAGTATCATGGCAGACGATTTTGCCAAGTGTTTGAAGCGGATGTGGAGAACGGTGTCATCCTTGAAGCGCGTGTGCGCCCAGGCCGTTCTTTAAGAGGCGAGGGCTCCCTTCATACAAGATTGTCCATATTTAGCTCCTTATATCAAGACCTGCACATACCGCCTGCACATACGGGGATATACCCGGCTTATAATGAGTGGGTCCGTCGAATAACATCCTATATGAGCATGCGTGAAGACTGCAAAGAATTATATTTATACATGAAAAAAGCAGAGGAAATTTGCTTATCGGTTGCAGCCCGATATGCACAACAAATGCTGCTGCACGGCGATTTTCACCATGACAATATTTTATTAAGCGACAATGAGGAATATATGATTATCGATCCTAAAGGCGTTATCGGCGATCCCGTATTCGACGTGCCGCGGTTTATTTTAAATGAATTTGAGGACGAAAAAACGCCGGAGCTTCAAGCTAAAATCATTGAGATTATTTCCGTTCTAGAGAAAACCCTGGGGATTCCGAACGAAATCTTAAAGCAGTGTCTTTACATAGAAACAGCAATGGGTGCTTGCTGGAGCGTAGAAGACGGATCAACGCCCGAGGAATATGCCGGTCTCTTAAACAATGTGACCTTTGCAGAAACAATTATGAATACGAGATCATAAACCATAGAAAATGGCTGCAAGTTATTCCATCGTACGCGATTTTAATAGAGCTTCAGCCTTCTTCGGGTCCTTCTCCAAAGTCATTCGGTATTCCAACATAACGTGAAGTGTATCGAGCATTTGATCCAGTTGGCTCTTCTTCTGGTCGATTTCACTGATCTTGGAGCGAATCCATTCCATGACTTGTTGATTGGTGCGCGTATTGGTATCATGATCCTGCAAAATGTCCTTCAGTTCAACGAGCGAACACCCGATTCCTTGAAATTTCTTGATAAGTCTCAAACGCTCGATCGCGGCGTCTGAATAATTGCGATAGTTATTGGGTTCTCTTTGGACATGCCGATGATCCAATAAGCCTTCTTTTTCATAAAAACGGATGGTATGAACGGTTAAACCAGTCCTGTCTACTAATTCCTGAATCTTCATGTCAAATCTCTCCTTAAGATTGCTTGCTCTAGAGTCCACTCTATAGTTTACACTAAAAAATGTGTCGAATACTTAATAACTCACTTAAGGAGTAGATAATATGCGTATATTTGTAACAGGAGCAACAGGGTATATTGGTTCCGCCGTCGTCCGCGAACTTATTCATGCCGGACATCAAGTGGTTGGATTAACACGCGCTGACGATGGAGCCGCCATGTTGGAGGCACTTGGCGCTGAAGTGCACCACGGTACGCTCGAGGAGTTGGACAGCCTTCGCAGCGGAGCAAGTGCTGCGGACGGTGTCATTCACCTGGCGTTCAAGCATGATTTCGCGGATTTCGCCGGCGCGCTTGCAACGGATCTGCGCGCTGTTGAAACGCTGGGCGCGGCGCTCGAAGGCTCAGGCAAGCCGCTGGTAATTACGGCGCACTTTAATGGTGATGCATCCGATCAAGCGGCACTCGCCTTGGCCGAACGCGGCGTACGGACATCGATCGTGTCACTGGCGCCGTCCGTGCACGGCGAGGATGACAAAGGCTTCGTGCCGCGGTTGATCAGCATCGCCCGCGAGAAGGGATTTTCGGCCTACGTCGAAGACGGCTCCAACCGCTGGCCGGCCGTACATCGCCTGGATGCAGCCGCTCTGTTCCGCTTGGCCATCGAATCCGCCCCGGCTGGCTCACGGCTGGATGGCGTCGGCGACGAGGGTGTGCCATTCCGCGATATCGCTGCTGTCATCGGCAGACACTTGAATGTGCCGGTGGTCAGTATTTCGCGTGAGGAAGCAGGCGTTCACTTCGGATTCCTCGCCATGCTAGCTGGCCTTGACTTCCCGAGGTCGAGTGAAGGGACACAGGAGCTCTTGGGCTGGCGGCCTGTGCAACCGGGTTTGATCGCAGATCTGGAACAAGGTCATTATTTTAACAAGTAAGACGACTGGGCGCCGATGGATCGGCGCCTTTTTTGTTTCTTGTGAATTTGGGGGAATGCGGCATACGAAGGGGGTTGACGTAAGCAACGATCCATACTATGATTAGAACGATCATTCGATCTAATGCGTATTTGAAGGAGGCCGTACATGTTTGAACGATACCATCTTGATTAGAAGGTCCAGTTTACTTTTTGCCATAGGATTTGTCTGCTATTTTGCGAAATATAGAATGAACGTTCAATATACGAATTTTGATTAGGAGTGGAGAATTATCATGAATGAACGCATCTCGAAAGCAAATATGTTTTTACTTATTATTGTCTGTTTGGCACAGTTTATTGAGGTAATGAATGGAACTACCGTCACTGTCGCATTGCCGTCCATACAAGCGGCGCTTCACATGCAAGCGAATGATTTGCAATGGATTGTAACTTCATACGTGCTCACTTTCGCTTGTTTCCTCATGATCGGGGGAAGAGCGAGTGATTTGCTCGGAAGAAAACGTGTATTAATGATCGGATTGTCGACCTTCGCGCTCGCTTCATTAGCTGGCGCTCTGGCCATGAATCCGGTTTGGCTGATCGCCAGCAGAGCGATCCAAGGCATTGGGGCCGCGCTTTCTATACCAGCAGCGATGTCGATGATCAGCAACAGCTTTCCGGCGGGACCGCAGCGTAACAAAGCCTTCGGCATATTCGGGGCATTAGGCTCCGGCGGGGCTGCAGCCGGCTCAATCGTAGGCGGTTTGCTGACGGATTCCGCCGGTTGGCGATCTTTGTTCTATTTGAACATCCCGCTGGGGATCTTGCTCCTTCTCGGATTGATATTCGTGAAAGTAAGTCCGTCTGCTAAGCCAGTTAAACAATCAATCGATTGGCTGGGATTAATATCCGTACTCGCAGGGATATTCATTCTGGTCTACGGCATCTCGATGCCAGACGTCGACGGCAGTTGGTCAGCCGCGAAAATCACATTGCTAATCATCGGGATCTTGGTGTTGGGTCTATTTATTTTGATCGAAAAATTCGTCAAAAATCCTTTGATGCCGCTTCGCTTGTTCAAATTCAGATCGCTAGTTACATCCAATATGATTGGCTTCTTAATGTTTTCTTATATAACTGGCTTTAACTTTTTCTCCACCTTGTACTTCCATGAGATGGGTTATTCGTCGCTGGAAATAGGATTAGCTTTCTTGCCGCTGGGGCTTACGTCAATCTTCGTTACACAAATTACACCGTTTGTCATGCGTAAATTCAGTGTGAAAATCATATTGATCGTCACGCAAGCCATCAACGCGCTTGGCATGTTCTGGTTAAGCAGCATGAGCATGGACAAAAGCTATACATCCTTCATGCTGCCGGCTTTTATTATTCTCGGCTTGTCGATCGGAGCCTCCTATACGGCTGTTATTGTCGGTTCTGTTCAGAACGTAAAACCTGAAGAACACGGGATTGCCGGGGGGATTGTGAACACGTTCCTGCAATTAGGGGGCAGTTTGGGCTTGTCGATTTTGGCGACGATCGCGACGTCAGTTACAGCTTCGACGCAGCATGCTGCGGCTCATGTAGCTCTGCTCTCGGGGTTCCATATGGCTTTAATCGTGAGCGGCTTTTTCGCGATTGCAGCGGTGATTCTTGCATGCCTAAGCGGTGGCCCCAATAAAATTAGCGCTTCAATCCACCAAGAAGTGCACGTCTAATCTGCGGTGCGGGTTCAGACAGGCTTGATAGAGGGCTGGGTTGACAAAGGATGATCCGTGCACTATGATTAGAACGATCGTTCGATTGAAACTGGGCGAGAGGAGGTTAAGCGCATGTTCGAGTCTTACAACAAGGTACAGCAGGCGGTTCTGGACACAACGCTGAATTTGATCATCGACAGGGAACTGCAGGCGACATCGATGTCATTGATTGCCAAGGATTCCGGTGTTTCCACAGGGAACATTTATCATTATTTTAGCAGCAAAGAAGATATTATTAATGAGCTGTACAAAGCTATCGTTCGCTTTAACGGTGATTATGTGACTAAGAATATGAACAAGAGTGATTCCATCCAGAAGCAGTTTCGCACAGCTTGGTGTAATCTAATCGAGCTGGGTCATCTGTATCCGAAGGGCTTCCGGTTCATAGAGCAGTATTCTTTTTCACCCTACATTCACGAGCAATCCAAGCTGGAAGCTTACAAGGACGGCTGGTGCGGGCCGCTGGAGAAGCTGTATCGGCAAGCTGTCGAGGAAGAGCTATTCATTCGACTGGATCCGCGCATGATGGTGCAGATGCATTATGGCTCCATCGTCTATCTGCTGAAAGGTCACCAGCAGGATTTGCTGGAATTGACAGATGAAATCGCGGACGAGGTGATTCTCGCCTGCTGGAACGCGGTAAGCTTGATAAAGGGTTGGAACGAATAAGTTCAACCCGCTTCTTTTGCCTAGATTAGATTGAACGTTCGATTTAAGACTTACTCAAATAAGTTTAATAACTACTTTATACACTTTGGAGGGAATTCAACGATGGAAAAGAAGACAATTTTTATTACAGGAACAAGCTCAGGTCTGGGTAAAAAAACAGCGATTCATTTTGCCAAGCTTGGCTGGAACGTAGCCGCGACCATGCGCTCGCCGGAGAAAGAAACGGAACTGACCGCTTACGACAATATTAAAATTTTTAAGCTGGACGTTACGAATGTGAAGGAAGTCGAGTCGGCTGTCAGTGATGCGATTGCAGCTTTTGGCAAAATCGATGTTGTTGTGAATAATGCCGGAATGGGTTCGTATGGCGCGCTGGAATTAGCTGCAGAAGAAACGATCGATTGGCAGTTCGCCGTAAATGTCCGCGGCCCGATTAACGTCATTCGCAAATTTGTGCCGCATTTCAGAGCCGTGGGCGGGGGGATGTTCATCAATATTAGCTCCTTTATGGGCGTTACAACGGCCGTTCCGCTCGGTTCTCTATATAATATGTCCAAGTTTGCTTTGGAAGGGTTGACGGAGGGTCTCTATTATGAGCTCAAACCATTGAACATCGAGCTTCGTCTCATCGAGCAAGGCGGCTCCAAGGGTAATAATTTCGTGCATAGCATCATTTGGAATAAGGATGAAAACATTAAGGCATATGATGAGCTGCAGAACAAAGTTTCCCGTTTAATGGCAAGTAGACCTGAAGATCAACTTGATGATCCGCAAACCATTGTCGATGCCATTGCTGCGCAAGCTACTGGGGAAAGCATACAATTCCGTACGATCGTCGGTGAGGCAGGCAAAGGCTTGATGGCCCTGCGGAATTCGGTACCGATCG
>Ga0209566_100805_pt1 | contig 16357 bp, 9 predicted proteins | sample Araplavi_mTSA_r2_2_FD_184287 | JGI IMG/M metagenome (GOLD analysis project Ga0209566, IMG submission 184287) | Arabidopsis root microbial communities from North Carolina, USA - plate scrape CL_Cvi_mTSA_r2 (SPAdes) (version 2) | ecosystem: Host-associated > Plants > Roots > Endosphere | place: USA...
ACATACCAAGCGCGAAGGCAGATTGCCCAGGAGCTTAGGTGTTGGCATCTTTAGCCGCCTCAGGCTTCGGACGTTTCAGGCGTGGGCCGAGAACGGTCAGAATCCGCGTCGTCTCGAACACGTGGTAAGCCTTGTCCTTGTCGGTAGGCTTTTCCTTCAGCAATCGGATAAGCAGTGCTGACCTGTACCACTCTGGTCGAGGGCCAGGAACAAGGATCGGCACGTAGTAGATGGTCTTATGAATGGACCAACCATCGCTGAAATCCCCTTCGGAGACATACACCGTGTGGCCGGCGTCCACATCGGGAGGAAGTCTATATCCGGTGCCTGCCAATGCCTTGGTGCCCTGATCCTGCGGTTCGACGCGCGAAAAATTCGGCCCATCGTCTTCGGGCTTACGGTCCTGGAAGCCTTCAACCACCTCGAAGTACGGTGCGTCGTGATCGCGTGCAATTTCAGCTGCGCGATAGATCGAATAGGCGTAAGCGGTCGGCAGAGGGGTCGTCTGATTGCCCTCAAAGACCACGCGATAGACCTCGTCCGCGATTTGCTTGTCGCTATAGCCACCGACAGGCTTGACGTACGATTGATATGGCGTAGGCACGCTCATTGGAGTGCACCCCATCAACGCCATGCTGAAGATAACGGCAACCAACACGCTGGCCGAACTCAGCCGATTTCTCAAGAAACCCAACTCCCACCCCTTGTTTTTATCGGCACATCACTCACGCCGTGCTAGGGCGCTTTCACTGCGCCCGCTTGTCGGACAAGTTCCCGATCCCGTCTGCCACCTGCACTCCGACGTTTCGTGCGACGACGCCCAAACCGCCCGCCACGGATACGCCAGTATCGGCAACCTCGAATTCGGTGCCAGCAACACTGACCACACCTTTGATGTGATCGCTACCGGACAAGGCACCGAACATGATTCTTGCTGCTACAGACCGTGTCTTGAATTCGGTGACACGCAATGTCAGCGGCGCACCAGACGCTGAAATCGGAACACCAATCTTCGTCATCTCGCCATGAAAAGCGCCGAGCAGTTCGGCCTTGGCTTCCGAAGAAATGTCGAATGAACCTGTGTCGATCTGCAAGTCCCCTACACCACCAGCAAGAGTGCCACGCACCTCGTTCCCGCGATCTGCGGGGAGTGAGGTCATGGTCGGCGAACCGGCACATGCGGAAAGGAGGATCGAGCCGGCACAAGTAATAGACAACGAGAGCTTTTTCATTCCAATCAAAGTTATGAATTCAAATTCGCACGTCTTAACATTTAAGTTTCAGACGAAACGGTTTTTCAATCTTGATTCCATATTCTAGCGTCAGCCAGCTGCAAAGAGCACCATGATCGATTCCACATATTAGAATGCCAAGCCGCCTAAATTATAGAAAATCTCATCGCTTCTTTTACCCACGCTTGATTTCATATTATGCGAGTGGCTACCGACTATCGAATTTTGCGTCTTGGACCTGATCCGTTTTGAATCGCATTAACAATCCGACCTCAAGCAACTTAACGGCCGCAGCCCCCGAAATCTGAAACGGAAATGTTTCCAGCATCGTAACCATAGCCTCATAGGCAATGCCGAATTCGCCTGCTTCTTCCACCCACTCCCGAATCGACTCAATCTCCTCAGGAAACCTCTGCAAATCCAGCGGAAATCCTTCCAAAACATCGGATTGATTGCCAATTTCAGCCAACAAGAACTGTAAATTTGATTTAATTAACTCGGCATCAGCAGTCATGGATTTCTTGGTACGCGACTATAAATCCGGAGCACGTCGCCACGAGACATAAGCTGGAAATTCCGAGCCACTCAAGAATGCGGAAAATATTTCCACAACCTGATCAGCCCTGAACCACTCATCCGACTTCATCGATAGGTTCCCCGCTCGGAACGAGAGAATGGTGCCGTCCGGGTACACGGGATTTGGCTTATCGTGAAACGCACGCAGACGCTCCCCGGACTGCGGGTCGTATTTCTCCACCATGCATGTAATGCCGCCCCCTGCCACTTGGACATAGCGTCCATGGTCATCTGTCAGAGACGCGTATGAGGAAGGGCCGTAGCTCTTAAGCGCCTTAAGCGCCCGCGATAGCTGACCAATTTTGGGGTCAACAACGGCTGCTTTTCCTTCAACTTCAAACTTCATGAACACACCTCTCACGGAACATAGACCGTCGTCGCACTATCGATTGTTCTTCCCTTGAATCTACCCGCCCCACTCGCGCCAAAATTATTCACAAACATGTCCGTGAACCGTTGGTATAGAGTCGGCGTGGCGCTACCACTCTTCACTTCGATACCGTGCAAAATCCCTGCTGAATCCTGAACTACGATGTCATAGCGGCGCACACCAAGCGGGCCGTAGACCACAACTTCTTGACCTACGACATTGACTCCATTGCTGGCCAAAAAGTCAGCAAACTGCCCTGCAGCTGTGGTCCCAGGGGCAGGACTCCCCGATATGCTTGCGAACTTCCCGTCTGGCGTTCGCAAACTCCCATCCGAATATAGCCGAACGTTTCCACCAATCCCTGACCACCACCCCTTGGAATTGCCTGCGCCCCCTGCACCCACAATCGGCGGTGGCTGCAAGGTTTCGGTTCCGTCCGCGTTGTGGATGATGCCCGACCCACCTGTCAACATCGCCCTTTCGCGGTCGAGAAACTTTCGCATCTCTTCCTGGCTTTCCTCCGCGGGAGGATGCAGGTGAGACTTATCGGAGTTGTTCAGTGCTTCATTCTGCGCGGCGGATGCGCCTACTGCCGCATTTCCTCCGAGCGCATGGGCCATGGCCCCGCCAGCCATGGTCGCCAATGCCTCAGTGGCCATGTTGAAGACAGGATTTAGGTAGGCATCCGTTACCGTACCGTCGGTATTCGGGAAAGCGGTTTGTGTCCCGCTAGCCCCGTACTGAGCATCGCGAAGAATTGGAGCAACAAGAGCGCTTGTCATGGCCCCCGCCGCGCCACTAGCGCAGTCCTCGCCATTCAACGATGCAGCCGCGCACCCGAGTAAACCGTGCGCCGCAATGTTTGCTACTACTGAACTGGGGGTTGCTCCAGTTGCGCCAAGACCAGGCAGCGAGTCTCCAATGCTGTATGCACCAATTGCAGCAGTGTTGGCTACTAAGTTGTTGAGGAACGAGCGCCCGAAACTGCCACCATAGGCAATCGTGTTCACGCCGGCGTTGGCAGCGCTCATGACGAGCACAGCTTCGACGCGCTGAAGCACATTGCTCGTGGTGCTCGCCGCTGCTTCCGTCATCGTGGTACCCGGCACACTCTGAGCACCGGCCAGACGGGCCAAGGTGTTGCCTTGGTTGGCTTGGTCGGCAATTCCCAAAGTGCCGTCGGCATTCACCGCGATGCCATTGGCAATCCCGGCGGTAATTGCACCTACGGCCCCTGCAGTAAAGACCTTCCCGAAATTAAAGCCTTCACCACTGCTGGCTTGCTGGAGAGAGTTGGCCGTCATGGAACTGATCGCGGCTTGGGCCATGACTTCGCCCGTAGTCAAGACCGCGCCTGCCCCAGCATAAGCCGCCATCGCCGCGCCGCCCGTCATCACGGCGATCATCGCGATCACGATGCCCGCAAAAATCTCACCCATGACGTCAGGTGCCCGAACATAGGTGTCGGTGTGCGTGCTCGTCACCGCCTGTTGGCCCGCACGCACCGCAGCTGCGACGCGCGCGGACTCCTCCGCGCTCATCGAGCCGTCGGAGTTCAGTTGCGCCAGCACACCATTGATGTTCTGCACCTGCCCAGCAATGTCCGCCGCATTCGCCGCAAACATGAACCCGCTATTGGGTTGCCCCTGTTGCCCAGTAGTCCGAGCCCACCCATCCTCAATCGGCTGCCAAGCCGCCGTCATCTCGGCCGAACGCTGCTCGTTGACGATGGTGGTGTTGGTCGTGAGCGTGCCGTACGAGCCAAGCGTGCCGGTGTTCTGAATCGGGTTGTTGGCGATCAGGTCCAAGCTCTTGCTTGCCACGATCGAGCCGCCCGGCTCAATGCCCGAGTAGCCCGGCGGCAAATACACCTGCGGCACCAGCGCGCTCACCATCGGGCACGCGCCGCTCATGCAGTTCGGGTCCGGCACCTGCTGGGTGACGTACCACAGCATCGGCTTGTCCAGCGCCGCAAGCTGGTCCGGCGTGAGCGCCTGCCCCAGCTGGATGTTGTGCGCCTTCGCGTAGTCGACTGCGTTCTGATACAGGATCAGCTTTTCTTGATCGTCGACGCTCAGGTGGTTCTGGTTGTCGTAGGTCAGGCCATTAATGAATGTGGTGCGACCCGTCGTGGCAAGCGCCTGCTGGTCCAACCGTGCGTTCTCGGCCTGCGGGTCGTAGTAGAACGGCGTGCCGCCGGGGCGCAGGTCTGCCGGCAACGCATTGATGAGCGTTGCCGGACCGACGCCACCCAGCACCGCCGTGGCAGGGCTGCTCGTCAGGAATTGCGCCGTCGCGCCAGTCGTCGGGGATGTGAGCGGGCTGCCGCTCAGTGGTGCGTTGAAGTGCCAATTGGGCACGCCCCCGGTCTGGGTTGTCACCACAACGGGGTTGAACTGGAACTGGCCGTTCGAAGTACCGGGGTTCGTCGGGTTCGGCACGCCCTTCTGCAGAACCGTGGTCGGGCCGCTGAAGGTGTCGGGCGTACCCGTCACCGGCAACTGCGCGTTCGGCATGCCAATCGGCCCAAGGCTCACCACTTGCTGGCCGCTGGTCGACGGCGGCGTCTGGATCGACGGATTCGTAATGCCGTTGGTGATCGTGGTGCCAGACAGCGAGATGGCCGTGCCTTTGATGTTGCCGCTGTTGACGAGTGCGCCACTCGAACGGATGGCAAGGTTGCCGCCGCTCACGTAGGAACTCAGTTGGCCGATCGTCGGTGCGTTTTCTGCGTTGGCGTTCGTGCCGTTCGTCAGGTTGCTGCCGAATACGCGTTGGCAGCCCGAGATGTCGCCGGCCGAATCGCAACCCCAACGGTCACTTGCGTTGCTGTTCTGATCGTAGAACGACCAGTGGTAGTACTGGCGCAGAAAGACCGAGCTGTTGTCGAAGCTGCCAGTAGTGATGGTGTTGTTGCCGCCGGCGACGATGGCGCCGCCATTGTTGCGCACCGATCCCGCGTTGATGGTCAAGTCACCAGCCGCGAGGATCATGCCGGCGTCGCCGGTTGCCGCTTGGGTGGCGGTGGCGCAGGCACCGCTACCCGCCTTCCCACAAGGGGCAACATCCGAGCCGTGGCTTGCGTAGACCGTCGTAGTCGGCGCAGCTTGGTTCACAAGGCCATTTGCCGCGCTAATTGTGACCAATCCCGCCGTCGATTGAATCGTGGCGCCCGTGTTCGTCACCGTCGGCGCGGTGATCTGCACGTTCCCAGCCGCTGCGATGGTGCCGGTCTGGTTGGTCAGTTGCGAGAGATTGGCCGTCAGCGTGCCACCAGCAACAATGCTGGCCGCCTGCTGTTTCGGATCGATGACTTCGTGGTACGCACTGCCGCCACCCGAGACGCCCGGATCGCTACAGGTCGCCGGGTTGCCGACGCAGCCCGGCAGCGTGGTGCGGTTGACGTTGAGCTGACCGACGTTGTTGACCGAACCGGCCAGGGAGATGTTGCCGGCGGCTGCGATCTGGCCGCCGTTGTTCAGGGTCCCGACTTGCGTCGGGTCGATGTTGCCGCCGGCGGCAATCACACCTTGCTTACCGGCCGTCTGCTGCACCGTGGTTTGCGGTGCGGGTGGCGTGGCAGTAAAGCCGGCCAGGCCAGGCACGTTCACGTCGCCATTGAACCCCATCATGGCGGACGGCCCGACCCAAACGAAGTGCGGCGCGATCAATCCCTGCGTCGACGTGCAATCGCCGAACGTGCAGCCATCGTTCATGACACCCAGCGGGCCGCCATAGTTTGCGTTCCACCCCAGTTGGACCGCCAACTGCTGTACAAACGCGTTCAGGGTGCCGGCATCAATCGATTCGGTAATGGTCTTGGTTGCACCCGTCGTGGCGCCATTATTGAGCGTTCCGGCAGCGATCTTGATGTTACCTGCGGCGCTGATCTGCCCGCCATTGTTCGACAGCGTGGAGGCCGTCACCGATAGGTTGCGCCCGGCTTGGATGATGCCGGACACACCGTCCTGTGTGGTCGTCTCCGTGCGAGTCACCGTAGGGAGCGTAATGAAGGGCGTCGGCGTCCCGGACGGCGGTATGTACGCACCGGAATCAGGAATGACGGTCGCAAAATCCAACGGATTCGGCGATGGCCCGAAATGCCACAGGTTCGCCTGCCGAGTATTGTTACCGTTCGGGCCGCCATTGCCGTAGCTCTCCCAAGCCTGATATGCAGAAATCACGCCGGTCGCGTCAGGCAAGAGCATCCCAAGGGTGAGCGGCACGTTGTACTGTCCCCACGTAACCGAATCGCCATCGCCCCCTTGGCTGTAGACAACACGGCTCATCTGCTTGGCACCGATGACGATCTGCGACAGATACGTCGGATTAACCTCCTGCCCCGTCACAATCGTGGTACCAGTGCCCGTCGGAGCGGTCGCATCATTGACGACCTGATTTGCCGTCAGGTTGACATCACGCCTTGCGCCAATCGTCCCGCCCTGGTTCAGCACGTTGCCCGATACGTTGACGTTCACATCGCGGTTGGCTTGCGTCAATGCACCAGCGTTGTCATAGCCAGCACCCGCGATGTTGACGTCGTTCAGCGCTTCAACCGTCCCTCGGTTGGTAGTGCTGCCAGTCACCGACACATCGTTGTCGGCATGCAGGGTCGCGCCTGCTGCGTTGCTGATCGTGCTACCGGCAACCGTCAGGTTGTTGCCAGCGATGATCTGGCCGCTGTTGCTGACTGCGCCCGGCGTACTCAGCGTCAGGTCACCCGCATGTTGGATCGACCCCGTGTTGCTGATGCCATTGGTGGCGTTGACCGTGGCGCTCTTGCCGCCGACCGTCCACGCGCCCGTGTTGGCCAGCGCGCCAACGTTGTAGGTCAGTTGGTTGCCGGCGTTAATGGTGCCCAGGGTCGCGCCGTCGACCGCCTGGTTCTGCAGGTTCAACGTCGCGTTGTTGGCCGCCAAGATTTGGCCGCCTGCGTTGTTGAAGCTTCCGTTGCCGCCCTTTACCGTGGTGGTCAGGTCACCGGCCGTGGTGGCGCCCGACGGGCTGCCGGCAAACATCACACCGTTCTGGTTGCTGGTCAGCGCGTTGGCCGTAATGTTCAGCGCTTGCGTGCCCAGCAGCGTGCCGTTCTGGTTGTTCAGCGCGTTGTCGGCCGTCACGTTGACGGCCTGGCCGCCGATCAGGCCGGAGTTCGTCACATCGGTGCCGTGCACCGTGGTCGTGGCGCCACCGAGCTTCCCAGTGTTGGTGATTGTGGTGCCCGTTGCCGTCAGGGTATTGGACGCCGTGACCGTGCCTGTATTCGTTACGGTGCCGCCCGTCAGGTTGGCAGAGGCCGTATTGATCGTGCCCGCTGTGGCAACACTCTGCGTGCCTGTCGCCGCCAGCGTGCCGTTGACTTGGCTGGTCTTGCCAGTGCCACCCAGCGACACATTGGCACCGCTAACAGTCGCGTTGCCGCCCACCACGGGCAACTCCGCAATGGCGACATTGTTGGCAGCCGTGGCCGTCAAGTTGCCAGCAGCTTGGCTGCTACCCGTGAGCGCGATATTGCGGCCGGCGGACAGGTTCGTGTCCCCAACGCTTGCCGTGCTGCCCTGCCCCACGATGTCCTGCGACGCCGTAGCCGTCAGCTTGCCGAGAGCGACCACCTGCCCGTCGACGGAGGCATTGCCTTGTGTGGCGTTCAGCGTCGTATCGGTGGCGGACTGGGTAGAACCCGAGACGGCTACGTTCGTCCCTGTCAGCGCAACGTTGCCGGTATGTGCGATCACCGTGCCGGTCGCACTGGTCGTGCCAGCGCTTGATTGCGCGGAGACGCTCTGCGCCGCATACACCGTGCCGCCCAGCGTTGTACCGGTTTGGCCGTTGGCCGTGACGTTGCCATTGGCGAGTACGGCTCCAGACGTTGAAAGCGTTCCGCTGGTGGCTGTCAACGCGGTATCGCCGCCTGAAGCGGTGCCACCCGATACGTCGACATTGCGGCCTGCAGTGGCGGACAGCGTCGTGCCCGAGGTCACCGAACCCACGCTACCGACGGACACATCGCGCGTGCCGGAAAGCGTCGTAGCGCCCGTGCTTTGCGCAGTGCCAGTGACGGAAGCATCTTGACCCGCCGTCACTTGCAGATTGCCACCCGTTGCAAGCTGGCCACCGACGGTCGCGTTGCGCGCGGCGGTTAGAGTTGCGGCACCAGGGGACGACACCGTACCGCTCAGCGAGATGTCGCCGGTGGTACCACCCGCACTGGCGGTGATCGTGCCATTGGAGGCCAGCGTGCCGGTGGCGGTGATGGCCCCGTTGGTCGTCGTCAGTTGCAGATTGCCTTGGGAAGCGACCGTGCCGTCGACGTTCAGATTCTGGCCTGCTGTTGCGGTGGTCGTCGTACCCGCCACCACGGAGCCAGTACCGGTGATACCGATGTTGCGCGCGGCGTTGAGCACAGTAGCGCCCGAGCTTTGCGCGGCGCCCGCGATGCTGATGTCCCGTCCAGCCGTCGCCAGCAAATTGCCATTCGTGACGACTGGCCCAGCGGTGGAAAGATCTCGTGCCGCGTTGAGCGTAATCGTGTTGGGCGACGAAACATTACCGCCGAGTGCAATGTCGCCCGTGCCGTCCAAGCCTCGCGCCGTGACAGCGAGATTGGCAGCATTCAGGCTGCCGGAAAGGTTGACGCTATTGCCTGCCGTAGCGGAAAGCGCTTGGCCAGCAGCCAAGTTGCCCGTGCCAGCGAGGCTGCCGCCCGCATTCAACGTCAGGCCATTGCCAGCCTGGGTAGCCCCGCCAACATTGACATCACCATTTGCGGAAACGGAAACGTCCTGCTGCGCTTTGACCGTCCCGGACGTGGATACCGCGCCGCTCGACGTCACACCAACACTCTGCTGCCCATACACGTTGCCAACGCTGACGTTGCCGTTGGCATCAATATTGACGTTGGACGTATTGGCAGCCAGATCGCCGGCAGCACGCACGCCCAGGCCCTGTGCCGTGCTGATGAGCTTGATCTGCCCAGCCGTCATGGCACCAAACGCCGTGGCGTCAATGGCCAAGCCGTTCTGTGCTGTCGGGCTGTTGGCAGCGTTGTTCTGGCCCGTGCTGGTGACTTGCCAGTCGGAGCCGGCGCGCCCAGTGCCCGCTGCAACTGGCGCGACTTGCTGATTGCCAGCGATCACGTTGATCTGATCGCCGGCGTACAGCGGTGCGTTCACGCCAACGGTTTGCCCGATCAGGTTGACGGCTCCGACCGTACCTTCAATGCCGGCACCATTTGTCGTTCCCGCCACGGGGTCAATCTGAATGCGCCCGCTGGTGACCAGAAAGCCGATGGCCGTTGCCTGATCGAAGCCGACATTGGCACCGCTGCCATTCAGGAACTGCGGCGCACCCGTTGCCAGCGTCACGCGTGGCGTATTGGTAAAGCCGGCGTCTTGCGTGTAGATGCCTGCGGGCGCGGCAAAGATGACCGACGCCGGCGCACCAAACACTTCCACCGTGCCATTGATGCGGATTGGGTCAGTGCCCGTCACCTGTGTGAGGATGGTCGACGCCGGGCCGGAGGTCGCCAGGTTGGCATTGCCGCCGACGTTACCGCCCAGGAACGTTCCGCCGCCCGTGAGCGAGTTGTTGAGTACGAGACCGATCGGATCGACCGTCAACGACCGCAGTACGTTGTTGGACAAGCCCGCCGCGTTGGGCGTGGTGATGTTGATGACCGGCACGCCACCGCCCGCGCCGGTCGTCTGCGTGAGCGTGGGAGTAAAGCGGATGGGCGCGGTGGGGTCGGTGATAGCACCAGCTTGCGCCTGCTGCATGCCCCACCGGACAACGATCCGGCCGGTGGTCAGCCAAGATGCGCGTTGATCTGTAAGGGCCGTAATGGGAACAGCGTCTGCGGTAACAATGGCTGCCGCGCCATCACGTGCCAGTTGCCACGACACTTGCACGGGCCCGCACCACGTAACCACGGCCACCAGCGCGGCCAGTGCGCGCGCCAGCACCGAACGCCGCGCACGCTCGTGGCGGCTGACAACTTCGGTACGGTTTTTTTCTTGTTGCTCAACAACACACGGTTGCGCCGACACGGCCCGTGCGTCCGGCCGATATGGCTGCCGCATGATGCACTTTCCCCCAGATCCCGATGGACGGGGCGCGTCATTTTTTTAAAGCGGCACCCTCGTCAGACTCGGGCCGGATGGTAAGGATCGGCCTTCACGCGTGGAACCCCTCCTCAGTGTGAACCGGCATGATATTTCTTAATATCTGATATTAAAAATTCTGAAATTCCGCCTCTGGGTTGGCTTGGCGGCATGCTCGGAACAACGAAGACGGACCTTGTCCTGGAGCACCATTGGCTTTTTCCCGACGAATTCCGCTTGCGGGCCAGCTCGACCACACGATCCGCACAAAGAAAAACCCGGCCGTGCCATCTGGCAACAGGCCGGGTCACAGACCGCAGTGGAAGAGAGACCATTCCCTTCTTTACTGCACGCCTAAGTCCCCCAACGGATGCCCCTCCGCCCGCCAGGGCGACGCCAAGAAATGCCGCACCCGCTCAGGCCTCACCTGCGGCAACGTGGCGGGTGCCCAGCCAGGGCGATGGTCCTTGTCCACCAAATGCGCGCGCACGCCTTCGCAAAAGTCGCCTTCCTGAATGCCGCGCGCGACGATGCCCAGTTCCATCTGGAAGCACTCAGCCAGCGAAAGTTGCCGCCCGCGCAGCAGCGCCTCGCGCGTGACGTGCAGCATGGTTGGCGAATGCGATGTCATCGCATCGAGCGTGGTCTGCAGCCATTGGCGCGGCTCGCGTGCCGATTCGCGCTCCAGGCTCTCGCGCAGCGTGGCGACCATGCGGTCCACCGACGAGCGCCGATCGAAATAGCGCAGCACCCACGGCATGGCCTGCGCCAGCGGCGCATGCGGGACGATGTTGCACGGCGGCTCGAACACGCGGCGCAGGGCCTGCATGAGGTCGCCATCGTGCGACATGCGTTGCAGACGGTCTTCAAACGAGGCGAGCCATTCCGTGGGAACACACACATCGGCCAGGCGGCAATGCAGTGCGTCGGCGCCCGTGAGCGTCACGCCCGTCAGCCCGACATACAACTCCAGTTCCGGCGACATCACGCTCAGGAAGTGCGTGGCGCCCACGTCGGGCAGAAAGCCGATGCGCGTCTCGGGCATCGCCATCTTCGTGCGCTCGGTCACCACGCGCAGGCGCGCAGCTTGCCCAAGGCCCATGCCGCCGCCCATCGTGATGCCATCCATCAACGCGACGATGGGTTTCGGAAACTGGTGCAGTGCGTAGTCGAGCCGGTATTCGTCAACGAAGAACTGCAGCCAGCCGTCGTCGCCGTCCATGCGGCCTTGTTGAGCAAGGTGGTAGAGCGAGCGCACGTCGCCGCCTGCGCAAAAACCCTTCTGGCCGGCGCCGCGGAGCACGAGCGCGACGATGCTGTCGTCACGGCGGCATTGTTCAAGCAGCACCGCCAGTTGCCGCACCATGTTGTGCGACAGGGCATTCAATGCCGATGGCCGGTTCAACGTGATGATGGCGACGCGGTTCACCACGCGCATCAGCACTTCAGGCTCAGCGGCTGCGGACTCTGGGAGCGTCGCTTGCATGTGGACTGCGCTCATTGCAGCGTCTCCGATTCGTGGGTGGTGTGCCAGCGCGGTGCGCGTTTCTCTAGGAAGGCGTTCACACCTTCACGTTGGTCTGGGTGGTCGAACAGATCAACAAAGCGTTCGCGCTCCACGGCCAGCGCCGCACTCCGCGGCACGCCGTTGCGCGCTTGATGGATCAGCTGCTTGCTGAAGGTGACGGCCTGCGGGCTCAACGTCGTGACGCGCAGCGCCATGGTGATGGCGGCTTCGCGTGCGGCGCTGGTCTCCACCACCTCTTCCACCAGGCCTATACGCAGGGCGGTTTGCGCGTCGACGCGCTCGCCGGTCAGGATCATGCGCTTGGCCCAGCCCTCGCCCACGAGCCACGGCAGTGTCTGTGTGCCGCAGCCGCAGCACAGCAGGCCGACGGCGGTTTCGGGCACGGCGAGCTTGGCATGCTGCTCGGCAATTCGGATGTCGCAGGCCAACGCGCACTCCAGCCCGCCACCCATCGCAAAGCCGTTGATGGCGGCGATCACCACGGGGCGCGCATTCTGCAACGCTTCAAATGCCGCACCGAAACGTACAGCTGCCTCGCGTGCGACGTCGCGGTCGCCATCGGCAAAGGTGTTGAGGTCCGCCCCGGCGCTGAAGAACTTCGGGCCATCGCCGGTGATGACGATGGCGCGCACGCGGGCATCGGCGTTCAGGCGTTCCACGGTGGACTGCAATTGCAGCAAGCCTTCCGGCGTGAAGGCATTGGCGGGCGGGCGCTTGAGCGTCAGCAGCGCGATGGTGTTGTCGTGAAGCAGATCCAGTTCGATCATCACGCGGCTCCGTCTTTCCGGTACAGCTTGATGACGGCGGAGAAATCCAGCGCGCCATCACCCTTGCCGCTCACGGTCTGATAGAGCTGCTGCGCGAGCGCCCCCAGGTAGACCGGTTGCTTGACGGACTTGGCCGCATCGCCCGCCAGGCCCAGGTCCTTGAGCATCAGGTCGGTGCCGAAACCACCGGTGTAGCCGCGTGAGGACGGCGCCGTCTCGATCACGCCGGGGAACGGGTTGTACGTGTCCGAGCTCCAGCAGCGCCCCGTGGACGTGTTGATGATGCCGCCCAGCACCTTCGGGTCGATGCCGAGCGCTTCGCCCAGCGACATGGCCTCGGCCACGCCCGCCATGGTGATGCCGAGCACGAGGTTGTTGCAGATCTTCGCGCCCTGGCCAGCGCCGGTATCTCCGCAATGCACGAGGTTCTTGCCCATGGCACTGAGCACCGGACGCACTTGCTCGAATGCGGCCGCGCTACCACCCACCATAAAGGTGAGCGTGCCCGCCGCCGCGCCGCCCGTGCCACCGGAGACCGGTGCATCGACAAAGGTGTTGCCGTGCTCGGCCGCCAGCGTGGCGAACGCCTTGGCGCTGGCCGGGTCGATGGTGCTCGAATCGATGATGGGCACGCCCTTGGCAATGCCGGCCAGCACACCGTCTGCGGCCGTCAGCACATGGCGCACGTGCGCGGCGGCGGGCAGCATGGTGATGACGGTCTCAGCGCCCGTCACCGCTTCCTTGGGCGAAGCGGCGGCCACGGCACCGGCTTCCACCAGCGCCCCCACTGCCTGCGCGCTCAGGTCGAACACAGTGAGCGCGTGGCCTGCCTTCAACAGGTTGCGCGCCATCGGGGCGCCCATGTTGCCCAGGCCGATGAATGCGATCTTCATAACAACGCTCCCGGTTCGATCAGCGCAGGCTGATGGTGGTGTTCACGCCGCCCGTATCCGCCGCATCGTCAAACCAGCGTGCGGTCACCGTCTTCGTCTGCGTGTAGAACTGCACGACCTGCTTGCCGTACGGGCCTAGATCCCCCAGCTTGGAGCCGCGCGAGCCCGTAAAGCTGAAATACGGCACCGGCACCGGAATCGGAATGTTGATGCCGACCTGGCCAACGTCGATTTCGCTCTGGAACTTGCGTGCGGATGCACCGCTCTGCGTGAACAGGCCCACACCGTTGCCGAACGGGTTGGCGTTGACCAGCGCAATCGCGTCGTCCAGTGTGGGCACGGTCAGCACCAGCAGCACAGGGCCGAAGATTTCGTTGGTATAGATGTCCATGTCGGTCTTCACGTCGGTGAAGATCGTCGGGCCGATGAAGTTACCGTCTTCGTAGCCGGGCACGTTCACATTGCGACCATCCAATGCCAGTGTGGCACCTTGCTGCACGCCCGATTCGATGAGGCCGAGGATGCGCTGCTTGGCCGCGCGGGAGACGACAGGGCCAACGTCCGTGCCCGGTTCCACCCCTGCGTTCACCTTGAGCTTCTTGGCCTTTTCGATCAAATCTGGCAGCCACTGCTGTGCCGCACCAACCAGCACCACAACGGAGGTCGCCATGCAGCGCTGGCCCGCCGCGCCAAAGCCTGCGCCCACCAGTGCGTTGATGGCCTGCTCACGGTTCGCATCGGGCAACACCACGGCGTGGTTCTTCGCGCCCATCATCGATTGCACACGCTTGCCGTGCTCGCTGCCCAGTCGGTACACGTGCGTGCCAACGGCCGTGGAGCCAACAAACGAAACCGCCTTCACATGCTCGTGCGTGCAAAGCGCGTCCACCACATCCTTACCGCCGTGCACAACGTTGAGCACGCCCGCAGGCACACCCGCTTCCAGCGCCAGCTCCACCAGCATCATGGTCGACAGCGGGTCCTGCTCCGACGGCTTCAGCACGAACGTATTGCCGCACACGATGGCCATCGGGAACATCCACAGCGGGATCATGGCCGGGAAGTTGAACGGCGTAATGCCCGCGCACACGCCAATCGGCTGGCGCAGCGTGTAGGTGTCCACGGCACCCGCCACGTTCTCCAGAAACTCGCCCTGCTGCAGCGAGCCCACCGAGCAGGCGTGCTCCACCACTTCCAACCCGCGGAAGATGTCGCCTTCGGCATCGGGCAGCGTCTTGCCCTGCTCCGCCGTGAGCGTGCGCGCAATGCGCGGCGAGTGCTCGCGAATCAGCGCCTGGAACTTGAGCATGATGCGCATGCGCGCGCCCACGGGCGTGTTCTTCCACGTGGCGAAGGCAGCGTGCGCTGATCGGATAGCCGCATCCACCTCGTCTGCCGTGGCGAACGGCACGCGCGCCAGCACTTCCTGCGTGGCGGGGTTGACGATGTCGCGCCATTCTTTTGACTTCGATTCGACAAACGCACCGCCGATCAGCAGCTTGACGGTAGGCGGGGTGTCTTGATTGGCAGCGGGTTGGACGGAAGCGAGAGAGGCAACGGCGCTCATTGGGGGCTCCTAAGCAGGTCGATAGCGAGTATGCGTTCGGGTATTACGCGAAATCTTCTTCCCAGTACTCGCCGGGCAGGCGGGCGGGTTCGGGGGTGCGCTCCAGTTCGAGCCGGCGCAGTTCAACGCGGCGAATCTTTCCGGAGATGGTCTTGGGCAGCTCGCTGAACTGCAGGCGACGGATGCGCTTGTACGGTGCGAGCTTTTCACGCGAGAACAGGAACACGGCGCGCGCCAGTTCCGGCCCCGCTTCATAGCCCTGGCGCACCATGACGAACGCCTTGGGCACCGACAGGCGCAACGGGTCGGCACTCGGCACCACGGCGGCCTCGGCAATGGCCTCGTGCTCGATCAGCACGCTCTCCAGCTCGAAGGGGCTCAGGCGATAGTCCGACGACTTGAACACGTCATCGGTGCGGCCCACGTAGACGAAGTAGCCATCGTCGCGGCGCATGGCCACGTCAGACGTGTGGTAGTAGCCGTTGCGCATCGCCTCGGCGGTGGCCTTCGCGTTGTTGGCGTAGCCCTGCATCAGGCCAAGCGGACGCTGCGCGAGCGGCAGCACGATCTCGCCCTCGCTGACGGGTTGGTCGTCATGGTCAATCAACTCGACGCAATAGCCCGGCAGCGGGCGGCCCACCGAGCCCGGCACCACCGGCTGGCCCGGCGTGTTGCCGATCTGGCAGGTGGTCTCGGTCTGGCCGAAACCGTCGCGGATGGTCACGCCCCACGCGGTGCGTACACGCTCGATGATCTCGGGGTTCAACGGCTCGCCCGCGCCCACGATCTCGCGCAGCTTGACCGGGTACGACGCCAGCGGCTCCTGCACCAGCATGCGCCACACCGTGGGCGGCGCGCACAGCGTGGTGACGTTAAAGCGCACCAATACGTCGAGCGTGTCTTTCGGCACAAAGCGCGCGTAGTTGTAGACGAACACGCAGGCCTGCGCATTCCACGGTGCAAAGAAGCAGCTCCACGCGTGCTTGGCCCAACCGGGGGAACTGATGTTCCAGTGGATGTCGCCCGGTTGCAGGCCGATCCAGTACATGGTCGACAGGTGGCCGACGGGGTAGCTCTGGTGCGTGTGCTCCACCAGCTTGGGCTTGGACGTAGTGCCCGAGGTGAAATACAGCAGCAGCGGGTCGGTCGCCTTGGTTGCACCATCGGGGACGAACTCGGCAGCCGCGCTATACGCACCCGACAGATCGATCCAGCCATCGCGTTGCGCGCCCACGGCGATGCGCCGCACGCCCGCGTCCACCTTGTCGAACTTGTGCAGCTCCGCAGCATCGACCACCACCGTGGTTGCGCCGCCCAGTTCGACG
>Ga0209566_100808_pt1 | contig 16298 bp, 15 predicted proteins | sample Araplavi_mTSA_r2_2_FD_184287 | JGI IMG/M metagenome (GOLD analysis project Ga0209566, IMG submission 184287) | Arabidopsis root microbial communities from North Carolina, USA - plate scrape CL_Cvi_mTSA_r2 (SPAdes) (version 2) | ecosystem: Host-associated > Plants > Roots > Endosphere | place...
CGGCAGGTCGGTGAAGACCGGTACGGCTTGCGGCTGGACGGTGACGACGCCGACTTCCGGCGTTTGCGGCGGCGGTGCCGATTCTTTTTTCCCGCACGCGGCCAGGAAAACGGCGGCCGTCGCGACAGTGATTAAGCGGTATGGAACCCGTTCGACGCGCATGGAGCGACCTCTGTGTATAACCAATGGAATAAGTGCCGCACCCGACCGGAGCGAGCGCAACACGGATGCGCCTCACGGCGCAGATCGAACACCTGAATTACTGGACTGCTAGATACAGCAAGCGGCACGAAACCTCCGTGCCGACAGGATGCCCCGCAACTGCGGACTGGTACTTTGGCGGGAATCAGCAGAGTGGGATATTAACTGATTGCCACTTGGGTCATTCGATCGTAGGGTGGTATTGTATATACATTCATGAATGTATGTAAAAAGCCCGTTTGTGCGCGACCGGCTGTCCAGTCTTACAGATTGTTACCAGCCGCGAGCATAGCCAGTCTATATGACCGCGCCGGGGGTTGCAGACCCTATATTCACCTACGATCGATCCAATCAGGCCTGCACATGGTCAGACGTACCAAGGAGGAGGCGCTCGAGACGCGCAATCGCATTCTCGACGCCGCCGAGCACGTGTTCTTCGAGAAAGGCGTGTCGCACACGTCGCTCGCGGACATCGCGCAACATGCCGGCGTGACGCGCGGCGCAATCTACTGGCATTTCGCGAACAAGAGCGAACTGTTCGACGCAATGTTCGACCGCGTGTTTCTGCCGATCGACGAGTTGAAGCGGATGCCGCTCGACGCGCCGGGCGGCAATCCGCTCGACAAGATCCGCCAGATCCTGATCTGGTGCCTGCTCGGCGTGCAGCGCGACGCGCAGTTGCGCCGCGTGTTCAGCATCCTGTTCATGAAGTGCGAATACGTCGCGGACCTGGAGCCGCTGCTGCAGCGCAACCGCGCGGGGATGAGCGAGGCACTGCACGCGATCGACGCCGATCTCGCGGGGGCCGTGCGGCTCAAGCTGCTGCCCGAGCGGCTCGATACGTGGCGCGCGACGCTGATGCTGCACACGCTCGTCAGCGGTTTCGTGCGCGACATGCTGATGCTGCCCGACGAGATCGACGCCGAGCAGCATGCGGAAAAGCTCGTCGACGGCTGTTTCGACATGCTGCGCTACAGCCCGGCGATGCTGAAGGACGGCGAATGACCGCGCGACGCGCGTTCGCCAGCGGTTCGGGTCTTCGTTTCATCGGGCGGGCCGCCAATCTCGCCGACGGCCTGCCCGCCGCCCCTTCTCCCCGCCCGGTTCAGGCCGCCTTCGCGCGCTGCGCGCGGGCCCGCCGGTTCGACGCGGCGACCGAATCGCGCTTCGGCATCGGCGCACCTTCCAGCCCCGCGATCCACGCATCGGTGGACATCACGGCCGCGAAATTCGACTGGAACACCACCGCGTACGCGCGGTGAATCTCCTCGGCGCTCGCCGCGCCTGCTTCGTTCTCGTAAGGCAGCGCGCCTGTCGCGTCGTTCAGGTATTCGACATTCAGCCCCGCATGCGCCGCGTGATAGACCGTCGACGCATTGCAGTTGTGCGTCATGTAGCCGGCCACCGCGAGCGTGTCGATCCCGTGCGCATCGAGCCACGCCGCAAGGTCGGTCCCGGCAAACGAGCTTGCGCGCGTCTTCTCGATCAGGTGTGCATACGGCCGGCCGGCGACGACCGCGTGCAGCGCGACGCCGTCGGTGCCGGGCGCGAAGATCGGCGCGCCGGCCGGCGCGACGTGCTGGACGACGATCACGGGCACGCCGGCCGCATGCGCGGCATCGATCGCGCGGCCGATGTTCGCGAGCGACACGTCGAGCGGCGGATATTCGATCGGCAGGTTGCCCGTCACGTACTCGTTCTGGACGTCGATCACGATCAGCGCGCGGCGGGTAGCGGAATGGGAAACGGAATGCGGGACGGCGTTCGACATGGCGGGCTCCTGGTCCAGGGGCGCGGCCCCGCCCCGGAACGGGGTGGTCAGCGGCGCGATGCGATGCATTGTCGGGGCGCGACGCTCACGTGGACAGTGGCCCGATAGCCATTCTTCGATAGAATCGGGCCATCACCAATCCGGAGCCCGCCATGACCGCCGCCTCGTCCACCCGGCCCGCCCCGGCCGCTCCGACCGTCGTTGCCGTGATCGCGTACGACGGCATCAGCCCGTTCCACCTGTCGGTGCCGTCCGTCGTGTTCGGCAAGGAACGCGACGCGGCCGCGTCGCCCGCGTTCGAGTTCCGCGTCTGCTCGGCCGAGCGCGGCCCCCTGTCGACGACGGGCGGTTTCACGATCACCGCGCCCTACGGCCTCGACGGGCTCGACGACGCGGACATCGTCATCGTGCCGGCGTGGCGCAACCCGGACGAAGCGCCGCCCGACGTGCTGCTCGACGCCGTCCGTGCGGTCGCCGCGCGCGGCGCGCAGCTCGTCGGGCTGTGCCTTGGCGCGTACGTGCTCGCCGCGGCCGGCTTGCTCGACGGCCGCCCGGCCACCACGCACTGGGCATGGGCCGACGACTTCGCACAACGCTTCCCGCGCGTGAAGCTCGATCCGGACGTGCTGTACGTGGACGACGGCAACCTGATGACGTCGGCCGGCACGGCCGCGGGGCTCGACTGCTGCCTGCACGTCGTGCGGCGGCGCTTCGGCTCGGACGCCGCGAACCAGATCGCGCGCCGCCTCGTGATCCCGCCGCACCGTCAGGGCGGGCAGGCGCAATACGTGCCGCAGCCGGTCGCCGCGCACCCGCGCGATGCGCGGCTCGCGGGCCTGCTCGACTGGGTGCGCGCGCACCTCGACGCCGCGCACAGCGTCGATTCGCTCGCCGAACGCGTGCTGATGAGCCGGCGCACGTTCACGCGCCACTTCCGCCAGGCGACCGGCACGACCGTCACCGCGTGGCTGCAGGCCGAGCGGCTGGCGCGCGCGCAGCATCTGCTGGAAACCACCGGGCAGTCGATCGATGCGATCGCGCAGGCGGCCGGCTACGGGTCGAGCGTGTCGCTGCGCCAGCATTTCGCGGGCGCGCTCGGCACGTCGCCGTCGGCGTATCGAAGGGAATTTCGCGGCGCCGGAGCCGGCGCCGATGCCGCACGGTAGGCGAGCGGCGGACGAGCCTCGCAGCGGAAACGGCCGGCCGCTCAGCCGCCGTTGATCCAGCGCGCCGCGTAGAGCAGCAGCGCGACGAAGACGATCATCGCGGCCCACGCCCACACGGGCACCGTGCCCGAGCCGCGATGCGGGAGTGCACTGGCGGCACGCCCGGTCAGCGCACCGCCGAGGTGCTGTGGCAGCGCCCGCTTCGTCGCGGCCACCAGCGACGCCGGCCGCAGGAACACGTGCTGGCGTCGCGGCGCGGCCGAGCGCGCGCGATTCGGTGCGAGGCCGTGCTTCGCCTGTACGACCGCGCAGAATTCACGGAAGAAATCGTCGGTCCATTCGCGCAGCGTATTTTCGATCTGCCGCCCCGGCAGCTCGGTGAGCGGGCCGCTCGCCGTCGCCCAGACCACGTACTCGATACGCGTGGCGTTCGCGTCGTCATCCGGCATCAGCACGAGTTCGACCTGGCCGCGCAGCGCGCCGAGCCCGTCGGCCCGCGCCTTGAAATTGAGCACGCGGCGCGGCTGACCTTCCGCATCGCCCTGCTCGGCGGCCGCATGCGCACGCACGTCGTAGCGGGCGCGCAGCGGGCCGAGCGGCACCGTGATCGTCAGCGCGAACTCGCCGTCCGCAAGCTTCACGAACGATTCGCAATGATCGAAGCTCGCGCGCAGCAGCGCGAGATCCTCGAATGCCGCCCGCACGACGGGTGGCGGAAGCGGTATGCGCAATGTGTCGTTCAGTTCCATGACGCCTCCCCGATGAACGCGCGCCGCATCAGGATGTCTCGACGAGACTGTCGATCCGTGCGGCGTCGAAGGCGACGTAGAGCGCGAGCGCCGACGCCGCCCCCTTCGGTTCCTCGTAACTCCATGCGGCGTTCTCGATCACGCCGTCTTCCGTCTGCAAGTCGAAGTGCACGGCCTCGCCCCTGAACGGGCAGACCGACGTGACACCGGATTTCACGAGCCGGCGCATGTTGACGTCGCGGCGCGGCAGGTAGTGGGTGTCCGGCAGGCCCGTTTCGCGCACGGTCAGCGCGCCGTGCGAATCGGCGTACGTGATGCCGCGATGGATCACGCGCACGCGATGACGGTTCGGCACGATTTCGAGACGAGGGTCGGCTGCGTCGGACATCGTTTCTCCTTGGGACGACCCGGGCAGGCCGGGCTCAGGAAACGAAAAAGCCACGGCACGGGTGCCGTGGCTTTCATTATGGGCGAAACCGCAGCCGAATGCGCGACCCGGGCCGGCGCCGCGCGCGGCAGGCTACTGCGCGCTCCACTGGAACGCCGTCTTCGCGCCGCCCTTCGCGCCGACCGTGACGGCACGGGATTCCTCGTTGCCCTGGTACGACGCATGCACCGTATAGCGGCCCGGCGGCACCTTCACGAGCATGTACGGCCCGCGCGCGTCGGTCTTCAGCACCTCGTCGCCCTTGCCGTCGACGATCCGCACATGAACGTCGGCCAGGAACTCGCCGCCCTTGCCGGTGAAGCGCAGCGCCAGCGGCCATTTCGGCTCGTTGCGCTGGAACGCCGTCGATTCGTCCTGCCCGACGCCGCCGGACACGAAGGTGACGTCGCCCTGCTGGCCCGCGGCGGGCAAGCCGTCCGACTGCGCGTACGCGCCGGTCGCTCCGGCCGCGAGGCCGGCGGCCAGCGCCGCGGCAACGGCAAATCGGGACACGTTGCGTAGATATTGCATGGCTCTCTCCTTGGGGTCGGAACACATACAGGGCGCTGCGTCACGCATTCGAGCGGCGGCGGCGCCCGCCGCGGCCGGCCTGGCCGGCCGTCGGCCGTGGCCGGTCAGCTCAGGTCGACCGGCACGAAGATCTGGGCATTATCGCGCTGGATCAGCAGAGCAAGACTGTTGCCCGCGCCCTTGACCGCGTCGCGCAACTGCTCGGCGCTCGTGACCGGACGGCCGTTGACCGCGAGGATCACGTCGCCGGGCTGGATGCCCGCGTTGGCGGCCGGCCCGCCGGCCTGCTGCACGATCAGGCCGTGCGACAGGTTGTCGGCGCTGCGCTCCTGCGGCGACAGCGGACGCACCGCGACGCCCAGGCGCCCCTGCTCGACGGGCCCGCCGTCGTTCGACGCGAGCTTCGCATCGGCCATCGCGCCGAGCGTCACGCTGATCGACTTCTTCGACTTGTCGCGCCAGATCTGCAGGTCGGCCTTCGAACCCGGCTTCAGGTTCGCGATCTGCGCGGGCAGCGACGTCGAATCGGCAACCGGAGAGCCGTTGACCGACAGGATCACGTCACCCGGCTGCAGGCCGGCCTTCGCGGCCGGGCCGTTCGGATCGACCGAGCTGACGAGCGCGCCGTCCGGCTTCTGCAGTCCGAACGAGCTCGCGAGCGTCTGGTTCAGCCCCTGCACGGCGACGCCGAGGCGGCCGCGGCTCACGTGGCCCGTCTTCACGAGTTCGTCCTTCACCTTGATCGCCTCGTTGATCGGGATCGCGAACGACAGGCCCTGGAAGCCGCCCGTCTGCGAATAGATCATCGAGTTGATGCCGATCACCTCACCCTGCAGGTTGAACAGCGGGCCGCCCGAGTTGCCGGGGTTCACCGGCACGTCGGTCTGGATGAACGGCGTGTAGTTCTCGTCCGGCAGCGCGCGCGACTTCGCGCTGATGATGCCCGACGTGACCGTGTTGTCGAAGCCGTACGGCGAGCCGATCGCGACGACCCACTGGCCGACCTTGCTCTGCGCCGGGTCACCGATCTTCACGGTCGGCAGGCCGCTCGCATCGATCTTCAGCACCGCGACGTCCGACTGCTTGTCCGAGCCGACGACCTTCGCCTTGTATTCGCGCTTGTCGGTCAGCTTGACCGTGACGACGTTCGCGCCGTCGATCACGTGCGCATTGGTGAGGATGTACCCGTCGGAGCTGATGACGAACCCGGAACCGAGGCTCGCGCTCGGCTGGTCGTCCGGTTGCGCGTCGCCGCCCATGCCCGGCACCTGGCCGTAGAAATGCTTGAAGAACTGGTAGAACGGATCGCTCGGATCGATCGGCAGTTGCGGCTGCGGTACGCGCCGCGACACCTGCTTCACGACGTGCTTCGCGCTGATGTTCACCACCGCCGGGCCGTAAGTCTCGACGAGCCCGGAGAAATCGGGAATGCCGGTCTTGGCGGCCGCTTCGGCCGGCATCAGCGCGGCAGCCTGCGCGGGCGTGATGATTTGCGGATCGGCGCGGCGGGTGCCGGCGACATAACCGGCGGACAGGGCGGCCGCCACGGCGACCGCGACGGCGCCGCGCGCAAGGAATCGGGTGTTCATCGTAGGACCTCCTCTTTGTTAGGACGCAGCGTAACGACCCTGACTTAAAGGAGGCTTAATCAGCCTTAAGCGGGGCTTAAGCGGCCGCCGGCGCCCGCCCGGCGGCACGCGTCACGCGGATTCGGAAGGCTGCGGCGCCTCGGCCGGCATCTCGGCGTCGCGGAACACGACGCTGACGAGCAGGCCGCCCGCGGCCGCGTCGCCGAGCGACACCGTCGCCCCCTGCTGCGCCGCCACGCGCTTGACGATCGCGAGCCCGAGCCCGCTGCCCGACACATCGGTGCGCGCCCGCGCGGAGCTGTCGCGGTAGAAACGGTCGAACACGCGCTCGCGCTCGTCGGCCGGGATGCCGGGCCCGCTGTCGCCGATCTGCACGCACGCGCGGCCGGCCGCGTCGCGGGTGAGCGACACGTCGATGCGGCCGCCGTCCGGCGTGTATTTCACCGCGTTGTCGAGCAGGTTGCCGAACATCACGCGCAGCGCGCCGACGTCCGCGACGACGCTCGCCGCGTGCGTCTCCTCGAAGCCGAGATCGATGTCGCGCCGCTGCGCGAGCGGCGCAAGCGCAGCCACGCATTCGGCGAGCAGTGCCTGCAGGTCGACGGGTTCGCGCATCGTCGCGCCGTCGGGTTCGGCGCGTGCCAGCGCGAGCAGTTGCTCCGTGAGACGCGTCGCGCGCGACACGCCATCCTGGAGATCCGCGACCGCCTCGCGGCGCGATGCGTCGTCCTTCGCGCGGGCGACGAGTTGCGCCTGGATCTGCACGGCCGCGAGCGGCGTGCGCAGTTCGTGCGCGGCGTCGGCCACGAACGCCTTCTGCGTGTCGAGCGCGGCCGACAGCCGCGCGAGCAGCCCGTTCAGCGCCCGCACAAGCGGCTGCACCTCGAGCGGCAGGCGTGCATCGGGCAGCGGATCGAGCGCTTCCGGCCGGCGCGCCTCGACTGCGCGCGTCACACGGCCGAGCGGCGCGAGCCCGCGCCCGACGATCACCCACACGGCCGCGCCGAGGAACGGCAGCAGCACGATCAGCGGCCACAGCGTGCGCAGCGCGACGTTCGCCGCGAGCCGGTTGCGCACCGACAGCGGCTGCGCGAGCTGCACGACGTTGTCGCCGACGATCGCCCCGTACACGCGCCATTCGCCGCGATCGGTGCGCTCGGTCGAGAAACCGAGTTCCGCGCGCGGCGCGATCGGCGCACGCGGATGCGAGAAGTACATCAGCACGCCGTTGCGGTTCCAGATCTGGATCACGATGCCTTCGTCGCCGTTGGTACGCGAGCCGAATACCTGCGAGAACGGTTCCGACGGCAGCGCCGCGGCGATTTCCTGCAACTGGTAGTCGAACAGTTCGTTCGCCTCGGCGAGCGCCTGCCGGTAGATCAGCCAGCCCGCGATGCCCACGCCCGCGACGACGATCGCGAGCAGCCAGATCAGCAATTGATGACGAATCGACCTCACGCGTCAGCTTTCCTTGACGACCATGTAGCCAAGCCCGCGCACGTTGCGGATCAGGTCGGAGCCGAGCTTCTTGCGCAGCGCGTGGATGTAGACCTCGACCGTGTTGCTGCCGATCTCCTCGCCCCAGCCGTACATCTTCTCCTCGAGCTGGCTCTTCGACAGCACCGCGCCGGGCCGCGCGAGCAGCGCCTCGAGCAGCGCGAACTCGCGCGCGGACAGCGCGACGGGCGCGCCGTCGAGCGTCACCTGATGCGAGGCGGGATCGAGCGTCAGCGCGCCGTGGCGGATCAGCGATTCGCTGCGCCCCGCCTGGCGGCGGATCAGCGCGCGCATTCGCGCGCCGAGCTCGTCGAGGTCGAACGGCTTGACGAGGTAGTCGTCGGCGCCCGCGTCGAGGCCCTTCACGCGATCGGCCACCGCGTCGCGCGCGGTGACGATCAGCACCGGCAGCGCCAGCCCGCGCGCGCGCAGCGTGCGCAGCACGTCGATGCCGTCGCGCTTCGGCAGCCCGAGATCGAGCAGCAGCAGGTCGTACGTCTCGCCGCCAAGCGCCGTCAGTGCGGCGTCGCCGTCCTGCACCCAGTCGACTGCAAAGCCGTCCGAGCGCAGCGCCTTGCGCACGCCTTCGGCAATCATTCGATCATCTTCGACAAGCAGAATCCGCATCGGGACAGGCATCCATGGGGCGAGTCAAACACGCCGACCATTGTAGCGCCGCGAACCCGGCGCGCGGCACCGTGCAATGCAACAGAAAGGCGGATTGCAAGGGGGCTGTCCGGACTTGTCTCTACAATGTGCGCTTTGGCGCCGCGCGCGCCCTGCCCGAACGTCGTGCTTTCCCCGTATTCGCTCATGCCGATTTCCGATCTTTCCAACCGGTTCGCCCCCCGCGCCCGCGTCTGCCTGCGGGCGGCCGCCATCGTCGCCACCTGCACGGCCCTCGCCTTCGCGCCTGCCGCGCAGGCCCGCAAGAAATCCCACAAGGAAGCGCGCAAGACCACGGTCGTGTCGCCGGCCGCGCGCGCGGCCGGCCTGCCTGCGTCCGTGCTCGTCGCGCTGCAGCGCGCGAAGGTGCCGGCGTCGGCGATGAGCGTCGTCGTCGAGCGCGTCGGCGATCCGGAACCGCTGATCGCGTGGAATGCGAGCCGGCCGATGCTGCCCGCCTCGACGATGAAGCTCGTGACGACCTTCTCGGGCCTGTCGATCCTCGGCCCCGACTACCGCTGGCGCACGACCGCGTACACGGACGGCACGGTCGACCCCGACGGCACGCTGCAGGGCAACCTGTACATCAAGGGCACCGGCGATCCGAAGCTCGTACCCGAAGAGCTGATCGACCTCGTCGACAAGCTCCGCAAGGCCGGCGTCAAGCGCGTGGCCGGCGGCCTCGTGCTCGACAAGAGCTACTTCGCGGCGTCGACGCGCGATCTCCCTTCGTTCGACGACGATGCGAGCGCGCCGTACAACGTCGGCCCCGATCCGCTGCTGTACGCGTTCAAGGCCGTGTCGTTCACCGTCACGCCGGGCGACGACGGCAAGGTGGCCGTCGACGTGCTGCCGCCGCTCGCGGACCTGTCGATCGACAACCAGCTGGTCGAAGGCTCGGGCTCGTGCAGCGCGGCCGCCGCGGCCGCGCGGCCGACGCTGACGGCCGGCAGCGGGATCATGACCGCTTCGTTCGCCGGCGACTACCCGCTGCGTTGCGGCACGCACACGACCAACCTCGCGATCCTCGACCACACGACGTTCTTCGCCCGCGGCTTCCTCGCGCTGTGGCAGCAGGACGGCGGCACGATCACGGGGCCCGTGAGCGAAGGCAAGGTGCCGACCACCGCACGGCCGCTCGCCGTGCATCACAGCCCGGTGCTCGGCAGCATCGTCTACGACATCAACAAGTTCAGCAACAACGTGATGGCGCGCAACCTGTTCCTGACGATCGGCGCGGTCGGCGGCAGGCCGCCCGCGACGCCCGAGCAGTCGAGCCGCGTGATCCAGGCGTTCCTGCAGAAGAACGGCATCGCGATGCCCGACCTCGTGCTCGAAAACGGCTCGGGCCTGTCGCGCGAAGAGCATGTGAGCGCGCTGTCGCTCGCCGCGCTGCTGCAGGCCGCGAACGCGAGCCCCGTCGCGCAGGCCTTCATCGACTCGCTGCCGATCGCGGGCATCGACGGCACGATGAAGAACCGCCTCACCAACGCCGGCGTGCTCGGCAACGCGCACATCAAGACCGGCACGCTGCGCGACGTGCGCGCGATCGCCGGCTACGTTGCCGGCGCCGACGGCCAGAGCTACATCGTCGTCAGTTTCATCAACAACGATCACGCGGAAGCCGCACGCGCCGCGCACGACACGCTGCTCGAATGGATCTACGCCGGCGCGCAATGACGATCCGTGCGCCGCGGCATGGTGCGGCGCCGCCGGCCCGCGCCGGCTTGCACCGGCCACGGGGCCGCACCGCGCAGCGGGTCGCCCCGACGGGCAATCGGGGCGGCCCGCAAGCGCCCCCGCGCACGGAATCCCGCCCTCCCCGGTTTGAAACGGCAGCCGCCGCCCGCGCGCGACACGCCGCGCATCGATCGCCCCCACAAAACAGGGCCACACCGCCCGGCCCCGTGCCGCGCGGCTTCCGTAGAAACCCTGTCCTCAGAGGGAACCCTCTACGCTGCCCCCTCGCCTAGCGCGTGGCGATTGCGTAGGCTGTTGGCCTGACCGATATCTACAACGGGCCATACGCCCGGCCTCAAGGCTTGCAGGGGAAAGAAGGAGACACGCCCATGCGATTCGACGTCGAATTGCTTCTGCTCGCGCTGGCGCCCGTCTTCCTGCTCTGCATCGCGTGGGAGGCCTGGCACCTCGCCCGCACTCGTGCGCAGGACTCTGTCTATGCGTGGCGCGACACGCTGTGCAACGCGGCGCTCGCGCTGATGCACCAGGGCGCCGACAAGATCGCGTGGCTGTTCGTGATCCCCGTCTACGCGTATTGCTACCGGCACTACCGCCTGTTCACGTGGCACGACGGCTGGCTGTCGTTCGCGATGCTGTTCGTCGCGCAGGATTTCCTCTACTACGTGTTCCACCGCGCGAGCCATCGCGTGCGCTGGCTGTGGGCCGCGCACGTCGTGCATCACTCGTCCGAGCGGATGAATTTCTCGACCGCGTTCCGCCAGAGCCTGATGTATCCCGTCGCGGGCATGTGGGTGTTCTGGCTGCCGCTCGCGTTCGCCGGCTTTCCGCCGCAGCAGGTCGTCGGCATCGTGCTGATCAACCTCGCGTTCCAGTTCTTCGTGCACACGCAGGCGATCGGCAAGCTCGGCTGGCTCGAATACGTGCTGAACACGCCGTCGATCCACCGTGCGCACCATGCGCGCAATCCGCGCTACATCGACCGCAATTACGCAGGCGTCCTTGTGATCTGGGATCGCCTGTTCGGGAGTTATGTCGAGGAAACGCCCGACGATCCGCCGCGGTACGGGATCGTCGAGCGGCTTGGCTCGAACAACCCGCTCGTCGCGACGTTCCACGAGTGGATATCGATGGCCGGCGACGCATTGCGCGTCGACGGATGGCGCAACAAGCTGCGCGCGATTTTCGGCCCGCCCGAATGGGCGAGCGCTTATCATGCGCAGATTGCCGAGGCCGCGAACCCCGATCCGCGCACCGTGCCGCTTGCGGCTGCGCGCGACCAATAAACCGTTTCAGCCAACGGCCGCCGCGCGGCCCGGAACCGAGCAGGCACGCGGCAGATGAGAAACACATCAGGCCATATCTACGAGGAGATCGAACGATGCAGACACAACAACACGCACCTTCCCGCACCCGGCAGCGCATGCTGCGCACCGCGCAGGTCGCGATCGCCGGCGCCGCGCTCGCGCTGCTCGCCGCATGCGGCGGCGGCGGTGACGACAACAACAGCGCGTCGAACACGCCGCCGTCGGGCGTGAAGATGCAGGTCGTATCGTTCGGCGACAGCCTGTCCGACGCGGGCACCTACTCGCAGATCAAGCTCGGCTTCGGCGGCGGCCGCTTCACGACCAACCCGGGCCAGGTATGGACGCAGAACGTCGCGCAGTACTACGGCGACACGCTGCAGCCCGCGAACCAGGGCGGGTTCGGCATTCCGCTGCAGGCCACCGGCGGTCTCGGCTACGCACAGGGCGGCTCGCGCGTGACGCTGCAGCCGGGTATCGGCCATGCGGACGCGAGCGTGCCGAACGCCGACTACGCGCAGGCCACCACGACGCCGATCGCCGACCAGGTCAAGCAGTACCTGTCGCAGCACGGCAGCTTCAACGCCGGCCAGATCGTGCTGGTCAACGGCGGCGCGAACGACATCTTCTACCAGGCGCAGGTCGCGCAGGCGCAAGGCAACACGCCGGCCGCGCAACTCGCGGCGGCGCAGGCGATCGGCCTGGCCGCGCAGCAGCTCGGCGGCATCGTCCAGCAGATCGTCGCGGCAGGCGCGACGCACGTGTACGTGTCGAACGTGCCGGACATCGGCGGCACGCCGCTCGCGCTGCAGGGCGGCGCGCCGACGCAGGCCGCGTTCACGCAACTGTCGGGGCTGTTCAACAAGACGCTCGCCGGCACGCTGGCCGCGCTGAAGGTCGACACGACGAAGGTCGCGCTGCTCGACACGTTCACGTGGCAGGACGGCATCGCGGCGAACTACAAGGCGAACGGCTTCAGCGTGTCGAACACCGATACCGCCTGCAACCTGAAGGCGATGGTCCAGGCCGCCACGCAGTACGGCGTCGCGAACGCGACCGCATTCGGCTCGTCGCTGTTCTGCTCGCCGCAGACCTACACGGTCGCGAACGCGGACCAGACCTACATGTTCGCCGACACGGTCCACCCGACGACGCACCTGCACGCACTGTTCGCGCAATTCGTCGAACAGCAGATCGCGAAGTCGGGCGTCGGCAAGTAAGCCGCCGGCCACGCGCCCAAACAAAAACGCCCGACCGGTTCGCCGGTCGGGCGTTTTTTCATTCCTGAATCAGCCGTCGAACGTGTCAGTCGCGCGCTTCGAACGCGGCCGCCGCACGGCCGAGACGATCGTTGACCGCGATCCATTCGACGGTCTCGGGCAGTTTCTCGACGAGGATGCGTGCGACCTGCGCGCGGTCGAGCGCGCGCAGCATCCCGTACAGGTCGCGTGCATACGCCTGCGGATCTTCCGGCGCCGCGACGAAATGCACGCCGTCGGCCTGCGCCCAGCGTCCCGCGCGCGACGCACGGGCGACGAGCGCGACACGCTCGCCGTCGGCTTGCGCGGCCGCGAGCAGCGGCTCGAGCGCGTCGAACGGCAGCAGCGCGAGCGGCGTGCGCGGCGCGTAATGCGCCTTCAGCGTGCCCGACGCGCGCGGCGCGGTCGCGTCGCTGCCGTCCGGCAGCTTCGGCGCGCGGCCGAGCACGTCGGCGATTTGCTGCGGCGTCACGTGGCCCGGGCGCAGCAGCGCCGGGAAACCGCGCGACAGGTCGAGAATCGTCGATTCGATGCCGACTTCGGACGCGCCGCCGTCGAGCACGTGCACGGTGTCGCCGAATTCGTCGCGTACGTGCTGCGCGGTGGTCGGGCTCACATGGCCGAACCGGTTCGCGGACGGCGCGGCCACGCCGCCATGCCCGCCGCGCCGCGCGCTGAACGCAGCCAGCAGCGCCTGCGCGACCGGATGCGACGGGCAGCGCAGCCCGACCGAATCCTGACCGCCGCTCACGGCGTCCGGAATGCGCGCATGACGCTTCAGGATCAGCGTCAGCGGGCCCGGCCAGAATGCATCGATCAACGCCTGCGCATCGGCCGGCAGATCGTCGGCCCAGTAACCGGGATCACCGCCCGGCGGCAGGTGCACGATCACCGGATGATTCGCCGGCCGCCCCTTCGCCGCGTAGATGCGCGCGACGGCCTCGGGATTCGCCGCGTCGGCGCCGAGCCCGTAGACGGTTTCGGTCGGAAAGGCGACGAGCTGGCCCGCGTCGAGCAACGCGGCGGCCGCGTCGATCTGCGCGGCCGTCACGGTGTTCGGGAGATCGATGGACATCGGCCGGCGCCTCAGTCGAGCGGCACGCGCAGCAGCTGCGCGCACGCGGTGGCCGCGGCAACGGCTTCGTCGCGCGTTTCGGCCGTGAAGTTCACGTGGCCCATCTTGCGGCCGACGCGCGCGTCCTCCTTGCCGTACAGGTGCAGGTGCGCGGCCGGCATCGCGGCGACCGTGTCCCACGGCGGCGTGACGGCATCGGCCGTCGCGCCTGCCGGGAACCACACGTCGCCGAGGATGTTCAGCATCGCGGCCGGCGAATGCTGGCGCGGGTTGCCGAGCGGCATGCGCGTCATCGCGCGCACCTGCTGCTCGAACTGGCTCGTTGCGCACGCATCGACCGTGTAGTGGCCGGAGTTGTGCGGGCGCGGCGCCATCTCGTTCGCGACGAACGAACCGTCTTCCAGCACGAAGAATTCAACGCACAGCACGCCGACGTAGCCGAGCGTATCGGCGATCCGCACGGCGGCCTGCTGCGCCTCTTCGACGCGCGCGGCATCGGCGGCCGGCGCGGGCACGACCGTCAGCGCGAGGATGCCGTTGTGATGCACGTTCTGCGCGAGCGGGAACGCGGCCGAGCGGCCGTCCGCGCCGCGCGCGATCAGCGCCGACACTTCGTATTTCAGCGGCAGGCGCTTCTCGAGCACGCACGGCACGCCGTTCAGCGCCGCATGCGCATCGCGCGCTTCCTGCGCGGTACTCACGCGCACCTGGCCCTTGCCGTCGTAGCCGAGGCGCGCCGTCTTCAGGATGCCCGGCAGCACCGCGTCGAGCGCGGCATCGTCGAGCGCGGCGAGTGCCGCCGACGATTCGATCACGACGTGCGGCGCGACGGGCACGCCCGACGCCTCGATGAAGCGCTTCTCCGCGATCCGGTCCTGTGCGACCGCGACGCAGCGGCCGGCCGGCGCGACGAACGTCGTGCGCGCGAGGAAATCGAGGCTTGCGGCCGGCACGTTCTCGAACTCCGTCGACACCGCGTCGCACAGGTCGGCCAGTTCCGCGAGCGCGGCTTCGTCGTCGTACGCCGCGCGCAGGTGGCGGTCGGCGACCGCGCCGGCGGGGCTCGTCGGATCGGGATCGAGCACGGCGACGCGATAGCCCATCGACTGGGCGGCAAAGCAGAACATGCGGCCGAGCTGGCCACCGCCGACCATGCCCAGCCACGCGCCGGGCAGGATCGGGGAAACGGAATCAGGAGTTGCGGTCATGTCAGTGGTCGGTCGCGGCGGAACGCGAAAATGCCCGCCGCAGTGGGAAAATCCGGCGCCGGCCGCGTCGTGCGGCCGCGCGCCATGCCGTCATTCCAGCGGCGGCAGCACCATCGCGTGCGCGGCTTCGTTCTGGCGCACGCGGAACGCGGCGAGCCGGTTCGCGTAGTCGGTCGACGTGCCGGACAGGATCGACACCGCGAACAGCGCGGCATTCGCGGCGCCGGCCTCGCCGATCGCGAACGTCGCGACGGGCACGCCCTTCGGCATCTGCACGATCGAGTGCAGCGAATCGACACCCTTCAGGTACTTGCTCGCGACCGGCACGCCGAGCACCGGCACCGTGGTCTTCGCGGCCAGCATGCCGGGCAGGTGCGCTGCGCCGCCGGCGCCCGCGATGATCGCGCGCAACCCGCGCTCGCGCGCCTTCTCCGCATAGTCGAACATCTCGTCGGGCATCCGGTGCGCGGACACGACCTTCGCTTCGTACGGCACGCCGAATTCCTGCAGGATGGCGACCGCGTGTTTCATCACGTCCCAGTCGGAACTCGAACCCATCAGCACGCCGACGAGCGGCGCGCTGTGCGTGTGGGCGGTCTGGATTTCGCTCATGTCGTATGTACCTCGATCAGGCAAGCGCCTGGCCGGTGATGCGCTCGAGCGCTTCCTGGTACTTCGCGGCCGTCTTCTCGACGACGTCGGCCGGCAGCGCCGGCGCCGGCGCCGTCTTGCCCCACGGCTGCGCCTCGAGCCAGTCGCGCACGAACTGCTTGTCGAACGACGGCGGGTTGGTGCCGACCTCGTACTGGTCGGCCGGCCAGAAGCGCGACGAATCGGCGGTCAGCACTTCGTCCATCAGGTACAGCTTGCCGTGGTTGTCGAGGCCGAATTCGAACTTCGTGTCGGCGATGATGATGCCGCGCGTCGCCGCGTAATCGGCCGCTTCCTTGTACAGCTTGATCGAGATGTCGCGAATGGTGGCGGCCAGCTCGGTGCCGATGCGGCGCTCGGTTTCCTCGAACGTGATGTTCTCGTCGTGCTCGCCCATCTCGGCCTTCGCGGCCGGCGTGAAGATCGGCTCGGGCAGCTTCTGCGCGTTCTGCAGGCCTTCCGGCAGCTGCACGCCGCACACGGCGCCCGACGCCTGGTATTCCTTC
>Ga0209566_100811_pt1 | contig 16100 bp, 13 predicted proteins | sample Araplavi_mTSA_r2_2_FD_184287 | JGI IMG/M metagenome (GOLD analysis project Ga0209566, IMG submission 184287) | Arabidopsis root microbial communities from North Carolina, USA - plate scrape CL_Cvi_mTSA_r2 (SPAdes) (version 2) | ecosystem: Host-associated > Plants > Roots > Endosphere | place...
TTCTACTCATAGGTCCTCGTATTAAAGCCTCATGAGCAATTACTTCTCTAGACTTATTCACAATAGGTTGAAAAGCTGGGAAAAGATTAGTATTCAATTGAAATCACCGTGTTTCGTTCAACTTATTTAGTTAAAATTAATCCATCATCAAGCGCAATACGGTTGTAATTATTCAGTACTACGCATTTAAAGTGTATCGTGCAGAGTAAGTTACATGAAGGAGAAGTACATAGGTTGCTGCATCGACCACAAGTATCAGGTATATAATTCCCAGTAACCAAGGGGAGATAACATCAGTATACAAGAAGGGATACCTCCCTCAAATGAGAGGAATGAACTCTTCATATTGCACATTTGAACACACAGCTTAAAGACGAGTGCTTCTACAAAGGGAGAGCGTCATATTTTTATCTCGCAACAGCCTTATATCTGGGCTTTTTTGAGCTTTCGTATCCATTCAACCCATAAATTTGATCATTCTCATCAAAATACTGCTTGGGTTACACCACCCAAATAATGCTCTTCCAATTAATAACTAAAGCACATACACGGTAGCATGTAGTTCTTTAATAATTACTGAGATTTATTTTTCAATGCTATGACTTACTTTAATAAAATAATGCAACTAAAAACTCCCTATTCGTTAATCAAGTTAGCGAACAGGGAGTTTTGTTATACAAAATCATTCTTTTACTGTTGATATTCCTTCGCTTTTTTTACAAGTTCATCGTAAGCTTGTTCCGGAGTCTCCTTACCAAACATAACCTTTTCGCCAACATCTTTGAAGTCTTTTGCCGTGTAATTGCTCCAGCCCTTAGCTCCAGGATTAAATGGTTGCGCGTCTCCAGCCACTTTTTTAATAAGCTCAACTTGCAGATTGTCAGATGCGTTAAATTTAGGAGACAAATGATCAAGAACCTTTTTAGAAACTGGTACTCCTCGAGTCGTTGTCAATATGTCTGCAGCTTCCTCGTCATTAATAAACCAGTCAATGAATTTTTTCGACTCTTCGATGTTTTTGGAATCTGCACTGACAGACCAGAACATCGAAGGTTTAAGCCAGTCGCTGGATTGGCTCCCTCTGGGCTGGGTTACTAGCGTATAAGTGTTAGGTTTCACACTATCGAAACCCGGAAATAAGGCTGCAAAGCTACGCTTCATCAGAACAGATCCATTATTCATTAAATCCAGTTTGGCATCTGACTCTTTGTCCGTTGAGGCAATATCTGGTGGAGGGACAACTCCTTCCTTGCGAAGATCACTGTACTTTTTCACATAAGCTAAATACGTATCCTTATCAATATTGAACTTTCCGTCTACGGTAATCGGGTAGCCTTTCCCTTGACTGATTTGATAAGCGGAATAAACCGTATAGTCACTTGTCGAGTCCATTAAGACATATTTATCTTTTTCCAACTTGGCCTTAGCTTCTCTGCCAAATTGGAAAAATTGATCCCAAGTCCAACCGTTCGCCGGAGGTGTCACTCCTAATTTTTCAACTACGTTCTTGTTGAAAACCATCCCAGTTGCATTGTTTCCAAGTGCGATTGCATAAAGTTTATCTTTAAATTTACCCGAGTCAACGAGCGATTTATCCATATCCTCAATGCGGATGCCTTGAGATAGGTCTGCAAGCTGATTCCGACCGGCATAGTCAGAGAGCCAAGCAGGATCCATTTGAATAATATCCGGTGCGTTTTTCGCAGCTGCTTGTGTTGCCAACTTATCTGCGTAGCCATCAAAGCCCGAGAACTCCGGCTCAAAAGTCACGTTCGGATGCTTCTTTGTATAAGCATCCAGAGCCTTTAAGGTCGCATCATGACGAGCTTGAGCCCCCCACCAGACGATGCGCAGCTTCACAGGCTTGTTTTTGTCTGATGCACTTACCGCAGTTCCTCCCTTAGCATCTCCTGACACTGAATTCGATCCACAGGCAGACAGACTTACGGATAATAAGGCTGCCAATGACAGAATCCCCCATTGTTTCATTCGTTTGTTCATTATTAGACTCCTTTATGTATGCGTTTTCTGAAACTCAACTATAATTATATAAATAAGGAAATCCAAGCAAAATGAGAGGAATGAACACAACATATACTAAGAATGATCACAAATTTCTATTTTTTAGCCAGATCGCTCGGGTTCATTCCATAGTGTTTCCTAAAGAGTGAGCTAAAGTACGGTACGGTCTTATATCCTACCTTCTCGGAAATCTCATATATCATATATTTTCCATCAGCTAACAATGCCTTTGCCTTCTCCATTCGCACCCTAATCAAGTAGTTCGTGAAAGTCTCTCCTGTAGCTCTCTTGAAAATCTGATTTAAATAGTTGCGTGATAAGAACAACTCCTTGGATAAATCCTCCAGGTTAATATCTTCTGCGTACCGGTTGTGAGCGTACTGGATCATGAAGTCAATCGCTTCTTTATGCTTTGAGTTTTCACTCCAGTTCCGGTTAGAGGCAATGACCCTAATTTTACTATGCAACCAGTCTCGCAAATCATTTGTTGTTTTTACTGCCATAAGCTCATGAGGAAGTGACGTATTTGGGAAGAGTTCATCTAGAACCACACCTGTGCTATACAACGAATAAACAAGAATCGTCCACAGTTCTCGGCATAAATATTGTAAATAAGCTGGAGTAATTTCCCCCATCCCCCAAGTCTGCTCCAGTAACCCTACAAAATGTTCAATAGTTTGGTTAATCGCTTCATCATTAGAATAAATAATGGCTTCTGTGATTTCCTGATAAAATTTAATGGGTCGAATCGATGATGTTAGCTCCGTAGTGATATTCGACGGTTCCACTTGCCCTAAAACATGAGATCGCTGAAGCAAATCGAGGAAAGCCTCCTCGGTTGAATCCGAAATGTTTCGCCAATTACGTTTTATCCCACCGTACCCAATGCTAACTTTGAGCTTTAGATACTGATCAATACAAACAGATATACACTCCGTGATCATATGAATCTTCTTTACTGCTTCATTTTCTTCTATGGCAGGATCTATATTGAACACAATTACCGCGTGATGACTGTGCAGTTCAATGAACTCCGACTCAGGCCAATCATTCGCCAACAACTCTTCAATAATATTACCTAGAGCAAATCGGAATAAACTCCAATCAGTGAGAGAGAGATTCGAGAGACGATCTGTGTTCATCAGTTCTAAACCAATAACCATATAGTTTTGATTCGTTTCCCGAAAGGGGCTTATGATCGCTTCCATTTCGAAAAGGTTTATCGTTCCACTAATGACTGACTTTAGCCACTCTTTCTGTACAAATGGCTCATTCATCATCATTCTGTGCCGTATCTCCTCCTGTTCCAGCTTCTTTAACTCATTTGCTTCTAGTTTCTGTATCAATCTTTTTAGTACTCCATAAAGCTCTTCCATAGTAACGGGCTTCGACAAATAATCGCTAACTTGCAATCTAAGCGCCTGGCGAGCATATTGAAAATCTGAATAACCGCTAAGAATAACTACTTCACCTTGAAATTGCTCTTCTCGCAATTGCTCAATCATTTCCAATCCGCTCATTACCGGCATATAAATGTCTGTGATTACAATATCCGGTGAAGTCTCCCGGATTTTCTCCAAGCCTTCCTGACCGTCCATTGCTTCTCCAACCCACCTGGCCTCAAGTAAATTCCAAGGAATCGATCTTTTCATTCCCTCTAGCACTTTAAAATCATCATCAATAATCAGGACTTTCCACACAAAATCTTTCCTCCACTTCTTTTTTATCTATAATTATTGGCAGTATAATAGTTACAAGCGTCCCCCCGCTATCTTGTCTCATTATCGAAATGCCATAGGGTTGGCCGAAATAGGCAGCTAAACGCTCTTTTACATTTCGGATTCCATAACCGCCGGTTTTTCTGCCCTTCTGCATCTCCCATTCAGGATGAATGCCTTTCCCATTGTCCAGAATATGAATAGCCATGTTGCCATCCAACACCTTCAACTCTATACGGATATCACCTGATCTTCTGCCGTGAAATCCATGGATTATCGCATTTTCCACGAATGGTTGGAAGGTCAATCTGGGCACATAAGCGTACCGCAAGCTTTCATCCAAATGTATACTGTAGGTCAAGCTGTCTCCCCAACGAACTTTTTGTATTTGCAAATAGCAATCGACATGCGTTATTTCGTCTAGTACAGAAATGATCGTTTCCCCATTCGAGAGACCGATACGGAACATCTGTCCAACAAGGGATAAAATTTTACTGATCTTTTCTTGGCCTGCTTCGATCGCAAGCCAGTTTAATTGATCTAACGTATTATAGAGAAAATGAGGATTGATCATCGCCTGAAGCGCAAGAATCTCTGCTGCTTTTTGACGCTTATGCTGAGCTTGAAGAGATTGCACCAACTCTTGAATCCGTTCCATCTGCCTCCGGTAGCCAATGAACAAATAACCAAATTCATTTGTATAATCCGTCGGAAGACTAGGAATGCCCTTACCCGGTGCAAGGTTCATTATGGATACGAGGAGACTTATCGGTTTTGAAAATTGTCGGGAGACGTACAAGGTGAAAAAGGATGCAATAAAAATCCCAATTATTCCACATACAACCAAAATAACTGCTAACCGAATGCTGCCATGAATAATGTCTTTCCAAGGAGTGACCTCGACCAATATCCAGTCGGTATGTGCTTTACTCCAAACATATAACATGTCATTTCCAGTAATCCCCTTCGTATGGAAGTAATCAGAGTTACCACCATCGCTACGAATTTTCTCCAGAGCTGATAAATCCAAAGCAGTATTACCGATAGAAGCAAGCGTCCTTCCTCTCATGTCAAGAAGTATCCGACTACGCCCACTCGTTCCACGTATAATATCTTCGATTGCTGCTGCCTTAATGTTCAATAACAGAACACCATAAAATTTTCCTGAGTTGTTATACATCTTTCGTGCAAAACTGATATATTGTTGTACACCGTTTACTGTATGAACCTGATGTTCACCAATCCAATTGAAATCATTGTTTTGAAGATCGGGATACCAACTCTCCTTTTTCAAATTCATCAAGTCTTTTATTAGTATGGGACCCTGAGGATCAATATCAACTGAGTTTTCCTTATAATAGTAAATTGAATGGATCATTGTTGTACTATACGTAATATTAGCCAGCATTTTAATTAAATCATCTTGCTTCTGGAGCCTCTCATATGAATCTAATTCTGTAGAGTCATATCCCATCGATGTTATATTTCTAGAAGCTGCAAGAGAAATCTGTTCAATTGATAACAACTGAATGTCTAATTGTTTATTAAGCTCGTTCAATAAATCCTGTTGAAAATAGGATGTGTTATCTACCATTTCATGGGTGGAAATGGTATAACTCAACCAAGTGAAGACGAGAATCAGAACGCCCATAAAAGCAGCAAAGGACATGAATAATAGACTATCAATCCTAACTTTTTTAAAAATATGCAATGGCCACCAACCCCTTACCCGATAAAAGGCAAAAAGCTGCCTAAGCAGCTATTAAGACTTCAAATCATACTTTTTTTACCCCTTCACGGCACCCGATGCAATACCGTCCACGAAATGTCTCTGCGCCATAAAAAATATAATAAATGAAGGAAGAACAGATAAGAGCGCCATGGCTAGTAGCTGACCCCAAGGCAGAGCAGATTGGCTGTCAACAAACATCTTAAGAGCCAGGCCCACTGTGTATTTATCGACAGAATTAATGTAGAGCAGGTGTCCAAAGAAATCGTCCCAATTCCAAAGAAAACAGTAGATTCCCACCGTAACAAGAGCGGGCTTCGTCAAAGGCAGAATGATACGCCAATAGATTCCAAACCAATTGCATCCATCCATTTTTGCTGATTCGTCAAGTTCCTTCGGCAGTTGCCGGATAAACTGGATCAGTAAGAAAATAAAAAATGGCCCGCCGATTCCGCCCGCTAGTAAATGGGGTACATAAAACGGCATATATGAATTGATCCAACCGAATGTATTGAACATGATATACTGTGGTACGAGAGTCACTTGGCTCGGTAGCATTAGTGTAATCATGAGAATCGAGAACCAGAAGCTTTTCAGTGGAAAATCGAGACGAGCAAACCCAAAAGCTACTAGAGAGCAGGAAAGAACGGATGTGATAAGTACCCCAAGGATCAATTCAAAAGTATTGACGTAAAAATGAGTGAATGAGTACTTCGGTAAAGCTAGCCAACCGTCTGTAAAATTGCTTATAAGCCAGTGCGTCGGAAATAAATTCGGTGAACTCATCTCTTCGTTCGATTTGAATGCGGCTCCTACCCACCATAAGAGCGGATAAATCATAATAAAGCTGAGTACGGTCAGAATAACATGGGATCCGAAAATTCTGCGGCTAGCTTGGTTCATCATTTTCTTCCCCCTTCGGTTTCATAAAACACCCAGTAACGGGAAGAAGCAAAAATCAGGGCTGTGGCAATCCCGATGATGACAAGCAAAATCCATGCAAGTGCAGAGGCATACCCCATGTCATAGCGCGAAAAAGCTCGATCATATAAATATAGTGCGTACATATATGTTGAATTAATGGGTCCACCTTTTGTAATGATAAAAGCTTGAGTAAACATTTGGAAGGATCCAATCGTTTGCAAAACGAGATTGAAGAGCAATACTGGTGAAAGCATCGGAAGCGTAATGTTGAAGAATTGCCTAACTTTTGAGGCACCATCCACGGAGGAAGCCTCGTACAAATCATTAGGAATCTGCTTAAGACCAGCCAAGAAAATGACCATTGAAGATCCAAACTGCCAAGAAACCAGAATGATGAGAGTCAAAAGAGCTGTGTTCGGACTGCTGATCCAACTGACTCCATCAATGCCAAGAAGACTCAGGAATTTATTAATGAAGCCATCTACACCGAAGATATTTCTCCATAAAACAGCGACTGCAATACTGCCTCCGATCAAAGATGGCACGTAGATTAGTGTCCGGTACAGTGAAATACCTCTTATTTTCTTATTAAGCAGCAGGGCAACCATTAGAGCGCTAATTAGCTTCATGGGTACAGATAACACTACAAATAACAAAGTCACCTTAAGTGATTGACGGAATATCTCGTCCTCAGTGAAGATACGTTCGTAATTTCTCATTCCAATCCATTCCGGTGTATCAAGCAGCGTAAACTTTGTGAAGGAGTAGTGTAGAGATTGCAGCATCGGCCAAAGTGTCAGAAATATTAGCCCCAGTAACCAAGGAGAGATGAAGAGATATCCAGCTAATGGTGATTCCCAGCGGCTTTTAATTGCAAGTATTTTGGTCCATCTACGGGACTGCTTTAGAGAAAAAATATTCGTATTCATCGTTAACCACCTCTTATTTACCAAATTTATTATGCTCAGTATACAAGAAGGGTTATCTACAAAAAATGAGAGGAATGAACACGAATTATTGTAGGTTTGAACACAGCCTAAGCAGGAGCCTTACTATTTTTAAGGATCTGCTAGATGCTTTCGACGCAATAGTACGATGGTGAAGCGGTTTGAACATACACGATTACGAACTAAACGTTATGAATAAAAACAATACGTTAATGTAGGACTTGTAGCATTTGTATGACAGATTGTTCAATAATTAGACTTTATATGAAATATTAACCACAGATCAATACAATAATTTCTATGATCATCATAGATATTACCCCCCACTTGTGTAATCAGGCTCCCCCTTTGCACACCTAATTTGTACTAATTTATAATTGTTCCTCCAGAATATTTTATCCGAATTATTCAAAAGGGACCTTTCCAACAAGATGTGGAAGGTCCCTTTCCATTATCAATATTTTCTATTTTCTTTATTTCACACTAACCCATTTGAGTTCGAATTCCGGACCTCCTACAGGAAAGAAAAAGCCTTCAACACTAGGTCTTTTCACGTATGGACGGCTTCGGAAGTAAAGAGGATATACCCCAGCGTCGTCAATGATGATTTTCTCTGCATCTACCATTAACTTGACGCGTTTGGCCGGATCTGCTTCAGTTTGTGCAGCCTTTACATCCTTATCATAGTCGGGATTGCTATAATCACCTTCATCAAACGATCCACCCGTGATAAACATATCAAGGAATGTCATTGGATCGTTGTAGTCGGCACCCCAACGGGATTGAACAATGTCAAAATCATGACTGTTGGATAGAGCCAGACGCAACTTATGAGGAACCGGATTCACCTCAACTTCAAAACCCAGATTTTGTTTCCATTGTGCAGCAATAAATTCTAAACCTTTTTTGTCAATTTCAGCATCATCGCCAAGGAGTTTCAGCTTCGGAAGGGCGGTCAGATTCATTTCCTTCAGACCCTCTGCAAATAATTGTTTAGCTTTAATGGCATCGAATTTACTTTGTACTTCACCAGCAGTTTTGCGGAAATCTCCGCCAGCTCCATCGGACGTACCGTTAGGTACAAGTCCTGCTGGGGAAACGAAAGTGCCCGTGCTAACAGTATCAGCGTAACCATCACGGTCGATAGCCATCCCTAAAGCTTGGCGGATTTTCTTATTCGCTAGAGCTGGAACTTTTTTCTCTTGGAATTGAAGATATCCATTCGTTAATTCCTTTTTAATGAGAAGATCCGGCTTACCTTTGTATGGAGGAATTTGGTCTCCTCTAATCAGAGCAAGATCTGAAGCGTTAGTTTCATATAGATTTAAACCTGTATTCGTATCTTTAACTATGTTGAGCGTGGCTTTGGTCAATTTTACGTTAGCCGCATCCCAATATTTATCATTCTTTTCGAGTACAATCGTTTGTTCATGATCCCATTTGGTTAATTTGAAGGGACCGGCGCCAATAACTTTATCGGCATCAGCGCCATTTTTATCACCTTGAGCTTTCACAAAATCTTCTCTTTGCGGGAAAAAGATTGGAAAAGCAAGAAGCTCTGTAAAGAAAGTTACAGGCCTTGATAAAGTAATTTCCAATTGCTTATCCGTTACCGCCTTTACGCCAACAGCATCAAGCGCAACTTTTAATTTTTCAGGACTATCGGCCGCAAGCGCCGTTTCCCCCCCTTTAAGCCATCCTACCATGAAACCATAAGGAGCTTTAGCAGCAGGATCCAAAGTGCGCTTATAAGAATATACGAAATCTTGCGCCTTTACCGGAACGCCGTCGGACCAATTGGCATCGCGAATGTCTATCGTATATGTTAAACCGTCAGGGGATATCTTAGGGAAATCCTTGGCAAGACCCGGTTCTGCTTTACCATCTTTATCAATACGGAACAAACCTTCGTTAACAGCATTCATAATCGTGAAAGAAGCTTCCGAATCTGCAATGGAACCATCCAGAACAGGCGGTTCCGCAACAATGTTCAACGTTACTTCCTGGGGTTTGGATGACGCTGCAGTTACTTTGGCTTCACTTGTTCCTGCAGCCGTTGGCACCGATGCCTTTTCTTCTTTGGTACAACCGATAGCCACACTTCCTACTAGTGTTAATGCAACCGCTGTGGTAACCCACTTTTTCACTTTCATAAAATTCCTCCTTAAATTATGTACTTCTCTAGGCTTTGAAAGCCGACAAAAAAAACAAAGACAATATGAATGCAATTTATGTAAAATATTGTAATGTACAAGGATGTGTGATGAAAGTGTCTATATCCAGCAATAATTTACCAACGGTTAAATTGATACAAATAGTATGATCTTAGGAATTCGATTTATTTGAGAAGCAAATGAAGTTGTTGTAGATTCTTTGAGTAAATTGAGCATTTAAGATATTGCTCACCGAAGCAATACTTGCTGGTAGAAGTCACTTCCAAGCACTGCTTTAAAATTGTGTGTAATCACACTCTAAATTGGCTCACATAAGGTTCAATTAGGTATATTCAACTACATCTAGAAGTAATATTTCATGGGGATACAGACATAATAACACAAGAATACATAATAATTATGATTCTATGTACCTAATATTTTCCAAGTTACCACGAATGATATTCCAATATTTAGGAAAAAATGATTTGAAGACTTATGAACTTCTTTAGACCGTACTACTTTATGCTCTTTTTCCATCACAATATGTATCAAATAAACCCCATTCCCAAAATCAGGAATGGGGTTCTATGGTCAACGGTCAATCAACTTAACAATTGCCAGGTCGTGGTTACAAAAAAAGAAGAAAAAATGATTCCGAAATGGCATTCGTCGTGGAGCCCCAGTTCACTAATCCGCCATTAGATTAGTCTTATTGAGTACGACATGACACTCCATGCTTATACTCTAGCTCTGTAACAGGAGCTCCTGTCACACCATCCCAAGAGCAGGCTCTAGTTCCAGTGTGATGCTCAGTGGCTTGATTCGTTAAGGTACACTCTACTCCTTTTCAACTACCGGAGCTCTCTGTAATAGCACGACTTTGTTACTATTCACGTCATCGCATTTGAATAATATTACCAGTGCGATGTTGTGTTTGTAAATAGGTCAGCTTTCAACTATCCTGACCGTTACTTTAACGGAACAAGATAGCTGATCAGATGGCTGGCTGCCGCTGTGTAGATGTTAAACTATCGTGTCCGTTAGCTTAATTCGTAAAACCTATTTAGATAAATCAAACGCTAAAAGACACCGCATTCCTCCGCTGCCTCCCCCACGCGTTCCACGAAACGAATTGCTAGCTTGAAAAAAAACGATAGAAATGTAAAGATGCATTATATAGGATAAGGTAGAAGGGAATGTGACCGTAATGTCAGAAGAACGATTAGCTGTATTAGAAGTACATATTGATCAGGCTGGTTATGACGAGGTTCCGGATATTATAAAAAACATTCATTTTGAGGTGCGACAAGGTGAACTCGTAGGTCTGTTAGGTCCCAATGGAGCTGGTAAAAGTACGACGATGAAGAGCATCCTAGGTTTGTTGAAGGATTTCAAAGGCGAGATCTCTTTTATGGGTGAAAGGAAAAACTACGCTTATATTCCAGAGCATCCCATTCTGTATGATGAGTTGACGTTGTGGGAGCACATGGAATTTGCTGCTTCCGTTTATGAACTGGATCGAACGGTATTTCTGGAGCGTGCGGATGATCTCTTGCATAGGTTTCGACTGCGGGATGAGAAGCATCAGTTACCAGGGAAGTTTTCCAAAGGGATGCAGCAGAAAATCATGCTGATCCTAGGCTTTTTGAATAAACCGGACGTGTATATTGTTGATGAGCCATTCATTGGTTTGGACCCTAAAGCGATCAAAGATTTCTTAGGGATGTTAGATGAGGAACGTAAGCGGGGCGCCGGCGTTTTGATGAGTACCCACGTTTTAGACACAGCAGAACGGATCTGCAGTTCCTTTGTGCTTCTTTCAGGCGGCAGATTGGTAGCTAACGGAACCCTGAAGGACATTCAAGAACAATGCGGCAAGCCGGACGCGCCATTATTCGACTGCTTCCATTCCTTACTATAGAGAGGGGGACCGTGCTTTGAAAAGTAGCTTTCAGCTTTTTACGCGTAGGGTTCGATCGGATTTGTTTTTTCAGTATAAAGCGTTACGAATGGCAGTGGATTGGGTTATTGCGATCTATTTTGTCATTCCGCTGATCATTGTGGCTGGTTATCAATACTACTCTTGGTGGGTTACACAGCCTTCTTGGTTTAGTTGGATCTCGATGTTTATGGTTGGAACTGTCTTCTATCTATTCACTTGGCTCGGAACCATTCGATATTTTGTTGAGGAGGGCGATCAGCTTTTCCTTCGGCAGAACCAGCGGTGGTTTCAGCATCTCATGCATCTCGGACATCGATACTCCCTTGTGGTGCAGGGGATTACAACGCTTCTTTTGATGCTTTTGTTTCTTCCTTTGCTCGTTCAGACGTATGGCTATCGTGCGCCTCAGATTATTTCCTGGTGGTTAATTACCTATCTGCTGAAAATTAATTTAGGCTTGCTTCGCCAATTGGCAGCCCTTCGTATGCAGGGAATTCTGCTATGGTTACTGCGGATCGTTGCTTTTGCAGGACTGTTCTTCGTGTATCAAAAGCTGGTTGCGGCAGTCAGTCAGAACGCATATTATATTTGGGCGATTCAGCTGCTTTTTCTTCTCGTACTAGCTGTGTTCTTGAGCAAACTGCGACTGCAAGAGAAAGGGGCCTTCTTCGCAGATATCGCCAGAGAGCGAGACTCGCGGATGCGGATTGTTTCTTTGATGTTAATTCGTGTTACGGAGCGGAATAGAAGACCGAAGCGAAAGCGTCCTTTTTTATTCAAAAATTCGCAGCGTTTGTTTAAGGGGAAAGGCGCCGGTAACGGAATCGCTGATTTGCTAGTAAAATCTTTCTTTAGAAATGGTACGCAGTGGAAGCAAACGATACAATTTGCCGCCCTGATTAGTGCGGCTATGTTTATACTGCCGGGGGCTCTTAAAATTACGATTTGGATTGTTGCCGCATGCTTGTTGGTATTTTGGCGAAAATCATTTTGTAAAGACGAATTAACGGCGCCATTCCTGAACCTATTTCCTATTCAGGACACAGCGAAACATCAAGCTCTCCAATTAGCGACACCTATTCTTGTGCTTCCTGCGTTGATGCTTATAAGCCTATGTCTGGGGATCTCCTTCTTCACTTGGTGGGGACCAATATTGATGATTGGGGCCGCAATTCCTTTGGCTTATGGGACGTCTACCGTAATTACAAGCTGGTATTGAATAGCGAACCCTTCACTTACAGGCGCGAGTTATTTTCTCTTTGTCTATACCTAAAGGACGGTTAAATAGATGAATATCAAACATACCTTCAATAATTGGTTTATAAAATTATAACGAAGCTAGAACTTTTTGAATGTTTAATAAACAACTAGAAAATAAATTACACATAAAAAGTCGCACCGGTTCCGATGCGACTTCTAGTTATCCCATTATTTTTTTGAGCAAGAAAGACAGAATGTATCTGATAATTCAACAATCGAAGAACCGTTTAAAAACCCTTTGCGGATTTCTTCATTTCGGTCATGCAAATATTTCCTACCTCCTGAATTTCGCCCCCTTTTCGATAGTTTTGCTCTACGATCCTGCTGGTTAGTTTGAGAAAGGTAGCCGGTCATAAGAACTGCCACCTTCCTGTTTTTGATTCAACAAACATTTGTGAAAAATGGCATAGTTGCCAACCTTTTTACGAGATAGATACATTATTTATCCACCTCCCCAAGCGATATCTTCCCTTCTCGCCCCCCTGATTGGAATCGGTCTTTCACTATAGAAATCAACCAATAACTAAGCGGAGATATTTCAACAAAATATGCAAAATTTACCCATGCGTTTTGTAGAAAATGATTTAGTTCGACCGAGTTACTTGCAGAATGCATGGCCATTCCCACCATAATCGCGCCAAATGAAAATGATAGCGGTCTTGAGTCTTTAAGCTGCAATAACTTCGAGGAAATCCATACAACTATGAATAGTAGGACACTCATTTTTATAAATAACCCTGCAATCCATATAGGCACTACAATTGGATCTAAATTTTCCAAGAAATCTCCAATACGAATGAAACGCAACATTTCTAAAGTTGGATATGTGAATTGTCCCGTTAGTAAATCGTCAAATAATATAATACACAACAAATAAAAAACTTCTAGAAATAGTAGGCTTATTAGCGAAGACCATATTAAAGTTCTGGTGGTTTTTTCGACTTGAGTAATTAAGGGGAGAATAAAAATAACAAGGAACATTTCCCCAAACCAAGGGATAAATGGAAAGCTCGTATGGACGAGGTCCTTCAAGTTTAGATGTGTGAGTAGTGCAATAGCACGCTGGTAGTCTAATTCTTTCCCAACCAGAAATGGGGCAATAGCAGCTGCTGAAAAAATGATAAAAAAGAATCCTGCAGCGCATCGAAAGATCGCTTCTATCCCTGATCTAACAGCGATAGAAATTACTAGTCCAAATGTGCTTGCTATGATCCAACTTGGTGTAGAGGGCAAATAAATTTGCACCAAAAAATCCGTGGCTTGCCTAAGTACAACCCCTGCAAGATGAATAAAAAATAAACAATATATGATCATCATGATAAGATTTATCCATTTGCCGACAACTTCTTTACCATAATGAATGATGAACTCATCTGACCGCTTCTTTCCGTACCATATAGAAAAGCAAGCAATTAACAACCCACCAGCTTGTGAGACGAATAAGCTCAACCACCCTTGATAACCTGCTAATTTCGACAGAGGGCCTATCAAAAAACCTGCGGCGGTTGAAAAATTAAATAATACAAACATCAAGCCCAGTTCGATTTGACTGACTCGCTGCATGTACTTTCGCCCCCTTTTTCACAAAGAATTATTAATAATTAAATATGTTTTCAATAACTCTGCTCATGCTAGGCAAATCTTTATAATGATAAATAATCATTAGATATAAATAAGCAGCTGCTATAAAAGAACCTGTAATCCAAAAAGTTCTTGGTTTACGATTACGCCTAATTAGATAACTGAGTTCGTAGCACGTTATAACGACAAAAACTACTGTAATGGCAATCAAGGGCAACCCTCCTATTTCTGCTGCTCCTTAATGACGGAATTTTTTTCTGCACCGGTCCGTTTAACGTGAATTTGAGTAGTTACATGAAACTGACAATCCTTATACCGTTCATGCCAATGCTCCTTATTCTGTTTCCACACTTGGGGATATCGCCAGGCTAAAATTCTTCCAAAGTTGAATACATCCACCTCTTTAGATTGAGTAGCTTTAAGGGTTCGTAAAATCCGCTCCTTCAATTGATCCGCCAATAAGTTCTCAAGCAACTGAATTTGCTTTGGATCCATCAAATCAAGGTCGGATTCAGATGACAAAACATCATCTTCAGCTTCAATTGAAATATTGAATTCAATCTGATTCCCATTGAGAAGTGGTTTAATGGATGATTTGGACATTTGAATTAGAAAACTGATCGTTTTTCCATCTGTTGGTGATTTAATTGAGTTCATTGAACTTTTCATTCTTCCCTTTATCCAAAGTCCTGCCCTCATCCCTATCACATCTAAAGTTCCAACCATAACCCCCTTTTTGAATAGAGCTGCGCCATCCGTACCAACCCACGTACTGTTTTTACCTTTTTCACTAATCATTTCCGTTTGCCCGATGGTGAGCATTCCTGTTAGCATATCTCCTCCCGAAGCCTTCGTTTCCAAAAAGTCCTTGATTGTCGCGCCAAGTGTCACATGTCTCCTGGCAAACTCACGTAATACTTCAGATGGAAGACCTTCAAAAACCGGCGTCAATTTAGCAATATCCACGCCCTTTGTCGGCGAAACAAACACAAAAGTTTTGGTATGGAAATTCGGTTCGCGAGCCGCAAACTCTAATATCTGATCGATCCCGAATTCCGCCAATTTTCTACCTACTACAATTACACGACAGTGGCCCCACGAGATTTCTCTAGAAAGGTCCGACCGGATTTTTCGAATAGCAACCGGGATACTCTCGCCTCTTTTCGTCACTATTGAATACGGATTTCCAGTGTTTATTCCTAGTGAAATCCCTACTCCTGTCGTCATCCGATTGGGTAAAGGAAACCCTAAGGATACTTCGTAGATGCCATCTTCAAGGTAATCAATATACATGGAGGTTACAAAAGCGCGATCATTAATTTCGATCCTAGACCAGCACCCCGTTAAGCATGAAAGACAAGAAATTATTATGATTGTGTTAATAAATCGAATCACCATCAATCACCGTCATCATCAGGGATTTGCGGTCTTGGCTCATATCTCAGCCGTGCACCGCCTTCAGTTCCATACAACACTGGTCTTCTCTTCATCATCCACAATGGCGCTCTCACGAGCACATCCTTCCAATCACTAAAAACTATGGGTGCTGTTGGGGACAGATAAGGCGTTCCGAACGAACGGAGCGTTACAAGATGAAGATAGATAAGAATGACACCCAATATCACCCCATATAGCCCCAAGGTTGCCGCAAGGAGCATCACTGGAAATCGTAATAATCGGAATGTCAATCCCAAATCAAAATGCGGTATAATAAACGAAGCTAAACCAGTAATTGAAACTACAATAACCATCGGAGCGGAGACAATTCCTGCCGCAACAGCTGCTTGCCCGATTACTAATGCCCCAATAATGGAAACCGTT
>Ga0209566_100812_pt1 | contig 16063 bp, 18 predicted proteins | sample Araplavi_mTSA_r2_2_FD_184287 | JGI IMG/M metagenome (GOLD analysis project Ga0209566, IMG submission 184287) | Arabidopsis root microbial communities from North Carolina, USA - plate scrape CL_Cvi_mTSA_r2 (SPAdes) (version 2) | ecosystem: Host-associated > Plants > Roots > Endosphere | place...
CGAGCGCCGGCCCCATAGCGCACATCGCTATCAACCTCCCGCCACGGTCCGTCGAGCCTGGCTGGATTCCGATAATATCGACGCGAGACTCACTGCCTGACTGGCTACAAAATTCCACCGCAGGTCAGCCGATCTTCGTCCGCCTGTCTTGGACGACTTGGGACTGGAAGCCGCACTCGAATGGATGACGCAAGGCTTCCAACATCGATACGGTGTACCTGCTCGATGTGAAATTAGCGGCGAGAAACTGCGCCTAAATGATCTGGCCGCCATTTCGCTGTATCGCGTAGTTCAAGAAGCCTTGACCAACGTGGCACGACACGCCCAGGCGAATGAGGTATTTGTATCGTTGTCCACAAATCACCGCTATTGCTACCTGCGGATCAGTGACGATGGCGTGGGGTTTCCTTACGAGTCAACTTCGCGTCCCGACGCCTTCGGCCTCGTAGGGATGCGCGAACGGATCCTACAACTCGGCGGAGTCTTGTCAGTCGAAAGCAGCCCCGGCAATGGCGTCACTGTCTCGGCACAGGTGCCGCTGGCGTCAATTGCGTCCGAAGTCTAGGCGTTGAATATCTATAGTCGGAACAAAATTCGCAGTTGAATGCGCGCCTTAACGCTGGAGCTTTTCGACCTCGGCAATCAAGTCGTTCGCTCGGGCTTTGAGCATTCGCTGGTTGTTCCGCTCGGCCCTGTCACGAATATCTTGAAGTCTCGTGCTCCAGTACTTCGGGTCGCCGACTACGGTGCCAGGCGGGAATTGGCCCCGCTTTCTTTCAAGGATCAGAATTGCGTTTCTTACATGCTCAAGTTCTTTCTCGATCGTGTTGTACTAGTTCATGTAAACCCCGAATGTGCATTTTGGCGATGGTGCAACGACATCTATCCGACACACTTGATTTGGCTCAAGAGGTCGATCCCGACGGGTACCGTGGGGATTCCGCGTCCGATGACAGGGCGGATCGGAAGACACACCGTTAGTCAGGCTCGATGATTTGTTGCGCAACCGCGTAGCGGATCAGCGCGGCGTCACTTCGGAGGTCTAGCTTTTCGAGCAGGCGCGCCTTGTATGTACTGATCGTCTTGGAGTTGAGGCCCAGATCCTTGGCAATATCGGATACGCCGTCGCCGTATGCGAGGCGTTTGAGCACTTCGTTCTCTCGCGCAGTCAAGCGTGCGTGCAGCGGCGCATCGGGAGGGATGTCAATCGTGCGAACGATGCGCTCTGCGACCTGAGAGCTCATGTATCTGTGCCCGGATAGTACGGCGTGCACCGCCTGCACCAGTTCGGCTGCGGTGCTGTCTTTCGTGACGAAGCCAGAGGCACCAGCGCCGAACACCGACTTTGCGCGTGTCGGTTCGGCCTTACTGCATAGCGCCAGTATTCGCATCTTCGGGGCGCAGGCGACGAGTTGGCTGATCAGTTCGATTGACCTGACACCGATGCTAGTGAGGTCAACAATCGCAACGTCGAATGTTTCATTTTTTGCTGTCGAAATCAGTGCATCGCCGTCAGACAATTCACAAGCAACCTGATACTCACCAGTTCTTTGGAGTATGTATCGAATTCCGTCACGCGTAATCGCATGGCGTTCTGCGAGAAGTACTTTCTTCATACTCAAGCCTCGTAGCGTTTTCTCGTACGCTGGCCGCAAACGAACACGTCGATTTGCATGCGCACGTTTGCCGTCGTGCTGTAGCAGCACTCGGCATTTTCTGGGCCCCGAATTAATGAAGCAAGTCTGGTCAGCGAGGTTCACTCGCCGCATTGTTAGGCGGCTTGCGCCACTGGCACAGTGGGGCATAGAACCGCATGCAAACCACGTCCCCTCGCAGAAGACGTGCCGAACTTCAATTGTAGGTGATCAATTTGACAAATTCCAAACAGAAAGCGTCACCCGTATAGCATGGCCCAAACGCAACCGTTTTGTCGTTCAGGGAACCTGACGAGGTGATGGATCGGCACGAACTGCTCGACTATGTCGAGTTGGTCGTACTACCGTTTTCCTCTGAGCCTGCGTATGGTTGAGGATGCGCGCGGTTTCGTGCGCGCGTGTCACGGCGACCTGCATCTCGAGAACATCGTGCGCTGGCGGAATCGGATCCTGATGTTCGACTGCATCGAATTCGACGACGCGCTGCGCTGGATCGACGTGGCAAGCGATCTCGCGTTCTCGCTGGTGGATTTCTCCGCTCACGGACGCGAGGATTGCGCCCACGGCCTCCTTTCCGGCTGGCTGGCACGCACGGGCGACCATGCGGCACTGGGCGTGCTGCCGTGCTACTTCGTCTACCGTGCGCTGGTACGCGCGCTGACCGCCAGACTGCGCGGCGACGAAGCGGCGCGCGCCGGCTATCTGCGCGTTGCATCGGCGATGGCCGATGCACGACGCGATGCGCAGCCGGCGTTGCTCATGTTTCATGGAGTTTCCGGCTCGGGCAAATCGCTGGCCAGTCGTGCGCTGGCCCCGCAACTCGGCGCCATTCGGTTGTCCAGCGCCGTCGAGCGCAAGCGCCTGGCCGGTGCACCGGCCGACACCCGCCTGTCCCCCGGCGCCTATTCGGACACCGCGATCGACGAGATCTACGAAAGGCTTCTTGCGGAGGCTCGCGTGGTTCTCGACAGCGGCTACACGGCGATCGTCGATGCGACACTCCTGCGCCAGCGCAATCGGACGGCGTTCATCGCCCTCGCCGCGCGGCTCGGCGCGCGCGTCGCGATGCTCGATTTCACCGCGAGCCAGGCGACGCTCACGGCGCGTGTCGCGGCCCGGGCGGCACACGGACGCGAGGCCTCCGATGCCGACAGCGCCGTACTGGCCCGGCAGATCGAACATGCCGACCCGCTGACCGAAGCCGAAGCCGCGATCACCATTCGTTTCGACACCGATTGCGATGCCTCAGCGTACGAAAGCCGCGCGTTCTGGGCACCGTTGCTCGCCACGCTGCACACGTAAGCCCGCGGGACCAATGCCTCGGGCAAGCGTCCCGGCCGCGCCGGGCGCCGGGCGCCGGCCCCGCCCCGCAACGTCACGCGCGGAAACGCTGCTCCTCGATCTGCTGCAGCTTGCCGACCTCCACGACGCCGCCGAGCAACCCGGCGAGATGCTCGACGATATCGTCCAGCGTCACGATGCCGGCGAGGCGCCCTGCATCGTCTACGACCGGCAGTCTCCGAATGCCCGAGCGGCGCATCTCCTCGAGCGCGACGCCGATCTCGTCGGTGTCGGACACGACGACGAGGCCCCGCGACATGATCTGACCGGCCGTCACGTCACCCGGATCGTCGCCGCGGGCCATCACCTCGATCACCAGGTCGCGGTCGGTAACCAGCCCGATCGGAATGGCTTCGCCATTGCGGTACTCGATCACGACGATGTCGCCAACATGCGCGTGCCGCATGCGATCGGCGAGTTCAAACGCACTACATTCGGCCGTGCACGATTCGACCGGTTGGGTACTGATTCTTCCGATGTGCATGATGAGGCTCCCATTGCCCTTGGCGTGGACGACACGGCATGCGCTCCGCGCCGCGGCGACGCATGTTTCCCAAGTTCAGGGTATGCGCGACGCTCCGGGCAGGCTTGACGCACGTCAACCGGCTGCTCGCCGTCTGGGCTGACGACGCGCGGACGGCGAGGCGGCGACCGTCCATGATCTGCCTCAACGGCCACGCACGTGCCACCGCTAACGTGACGGTATGTCGTGAAGTTCGATTCCGGCCGCACCGCTGGCCGGCAACGCCACCTCCATCCCGCGGATTCCACGCCATGACCTACGCATTGATTCTGCTGAACTTCGCCGCGTTCGTCGCCGAGGCGAGCGGCTGGCCCGTGCTCGTCGACCTGTTCGCGCTGTGGCCGCCCGCACGACCGGGTGCGCCGGCGACACCGGATTTCCACGTCTGGCAGTTGCTGACGTACAGCGTGCTGCATGCCAGCCTCGCCCATATCGCGTTTAACATGTTCGGGCTCTACATGTTCGGACGCGACGTCGAACGTGTGCTCGGGCGCGCGCACTTTCTCGCGCTCTATCTCGCGAGCGTGCTGGCCGGCGCGATCACGCAGCTCGCGGTGATGCGGGCCCTGCCGCCCAGCGACGCACCGACCGTCGGTGCATCGGCCGGCGTTTTCGGTGCGTTGATCGCTTATGCCGTGCTGTTTCCCAAACGGCGCGTCGTGCTGCTGTTTCCGCCGGTGCCGATGCCTGCATGGTTCTTCGCGACCGGTTATGCGTTGACCGAATTACTGTCCGGCCTCAGCGGCGACACAAGCGGCGTCGCGCATTTCGCCCATCTTGGCGGAATGCTCGGCGCGCTCGTGTGCCTCGCCTTCTGGCGAACATGCGCGGACGAGCGCGCGTGATGCAGGTTCCAGCCGATGGCAGGAACGGCCCCTAGATGCTGAGATATCCCTGGAACAGCCACGGTGGGCCGGTTCTGTCGCTCGTCGCACGACCGCTCGCGGGCACGCAGACGCCCGAGAAACCGGGCGACCCGTCCTGCCAGAACGACGGCACAAAGGAAAATTCGCCGTTGACCGTCACCACGAAGTCGCGATTGAACTGCGACGGCGCGAAAATCGTCACCTCGTGGAAGAACGATGCGGCCTCGTCGTGCGCCGTGCTGCGCGCGGCAAGCAGCCCCCTGGAGTCATAACGCGCCGGCAGCGTGTAGATCCTCCCGCCGCGCTCGATCGCTTCCGCCGGCGTGAACATGAGTTCCACGCCCGGGTACGGCAAACGGTAAGGCTCGCGACAAATCGGCCCGTCGGGCCCGAGCGCGAGCGGCGGATGAGCCCAGAGCGAAAGCGACAGCGGGCTCGTGCGCTGGGCAAAGTATTCGGAAAACCAGTTCATGGTCAGTCCTCCCGGGAACGGTCATTGACGTCGAGTTGCGGAGCTTGTCTGCCGGATCGACGCAATTGCGTCGACGGTTCGTCCAGCGTCGCACGCCGCGCCGCGCGACGCTTGATGCCGATCAAGCACGCGACCGACATGCAGCCCGAACGATCAGCGGCCGAACGTGCGGGTATGGTCGTCGTAATCGAACAGCCCGCGTAGCGGCGCCTCAGTCGGTCACGACCCGCAGCGCCTGCTCCGCGCTGCGCGGATCGAAATGATCCCCGAGTTCGAGCTCGAAACGCTCGCGCGGCGCGCGATGCCCTTCGCGTTCGTCGAGCACTTCGTCGATATGCTCGGCGAGCGGCACGAACCGGGCGACATGCTCGCGAAACAGACGCCGCCGGGCATCGTCGTCGCTTTGCGCGAACACGTGGCCTCCGGCGCTCAGCCGGATCGTCCGATCGTGCCATTCGGCAAACGCGAGCAGGTGGAGCGCGGCCGCGGTCGAATACAGCGCGTCGGTCCGGAGTGCGAGCGCCGATGCAATCGTGCCGAGCTCCGCATGACCGTCGTACGGGGCGGTCGCGAGCGTGTCGACGAACCCGGCGAGATGGTGGCTCGACACGTCGGGCAGCTTCATGGCCAGCGCACTGCCAGTCGCTTCCCGGCCTGCCGCCGCATCGGTGATGCGTGCGGTCAGCGTCGCATAGATCCTGCCGACGATCGCCTGGACGGCCGGATCTTGCCGGCTGAGCGGGCGCGGCAGCGGCACGCTCAGCATCGCCTCGATGTGCGCCGGGCCGGCGCCGAGAACCAGGATGCGATCGCACATCAGCACGGATTCCTCGATGTTGTGCGTCACCATCAGCACCGACCGGATCGACAGCTGATGCGCGTCCCACAGGTCGAGAAAATCCGTGCGCAGCGTTTCCGCGTTCAGCACGTCGAGCGCCGAGAACGGTTCGTCCATCAACATCAGCACGGGTTCGCTGACCAGCGCGCGGGCGAACCCCACCCGCTGGCGCATGCCGCCCGACAGTTCGCGGGGAAACGCCGATTCGAACCCGTCGAGGCCAATCAGTTCGATCGCGGCGGTCGCGCGTGCGCGTGCGTCGCTCGGTGCCAGACCCAGCGCGTCGAGGCCGAGCTCGACGTTTTCGATGACGGTCAGCCACGGGTACAGCGCGAAGGTCTGGAACACCACCGCGATGCCGTCGGTCGGACCGGCGAGCGGTGCGCCGTGATACGTCATCGCGCCCGTCGACGGCTTTACGAGCCCGCCGGCGATCCTCAGCAGCGTGGACTTGCCCGAGCCGGAGCGGCCCAGCAGCGCGAGATCGATATCGACCAGCACGAGCAGCAGTTCGCCGGACGGCTTCGTGAACGATTTGCATACGACCCGCATCTCGAGCACGACCGCAGCCGGGTCCGAAGCCGGCGCGGCCGCGCTCGCGACGTTCCCTTCCGTGCATTCGCTGAGGTTCGGCACACGGGTCTCCCGCGAGTAAATGATCGGTTGAGGGCTCAATCGAGCCGCGTGCGGCGCTCCGCGAACGCGTACATCGGGCGCGACACGAGCCGATTGGTCGCGATCACGAGCAGCGACATCACGGCGACGCCGAGCGCGATGCGCGGATAGTCGCCGGCGTCGGTCATCCGCGCGATGTAGGCGCCGAGTCTCCCGGCATCCAGGCGCGTGCTGCCCCAGCTCACGGCCTCGGCGACGATGCTCGCGTTCCATGCACCGCCCGACGCGGTAATCGCGCCCGTCACCAAGTACGGCAGGACGCCCGGCAGCATGACGCGTCGCCACCACGTCGCCGGCCGCACCCGGAAGCATGCGGCCCCTTCCCGCAGGTCGGCCGGGAACGCGCTCGCACCGGCGATCACGTTGAACAGGACATACCATTGCGCACCCAATATCATCAGCGGGCACAGCCAGATGTTGGGTTCGAGCCGCAGGCGCACGATCGCTAAAACCGCGACCGGAAACAGCAGGTTGGCCGGAAACGCGGCGAGGAACTGCGTGACCGGCTGGATGCGGGCGCCGCATCGCCATAGCGAAACCGTTCCGACCATGCGACCAGCGGCCTGAACAGCAACTGGTCGTACAGGACGATCGCGACGCTCATCGCGACGATCGCCCAGCCCACGGCAGCGAGGTCGCGGTTCGCGATCGCCTGCGCGACGTAGACGCCGACGCCCGGCAGGTCGACGTGCAGATTGCCGACCGCGATCGCCTCGGACGCGACCACGAAAAACCAGCCGCCCGACATCGACATCATCGCGTTCCAGACGAGTCCCGGCATCGCGAACGGCACGTCGAGGCGCCAGAAGCGCTGCCATGCGGACAGGCGGAAGCTGCGGCTGGCCTCGTCGAGATCGAGCGGCACCGTGCGCAGCGCCTGATAGAAGCTGAACGTCATGTTCCAGGCCTGGCTGGTGAAGATCGCGAAGATCGCCGCGCACTCGGCGCCGAGGATCCGCCCGGGAAACAGCGACAGGAAGAACAGCACCGTAAACGACAGGTAGCCGAGGATCGGCACCGACTGCAGCACATCGAGCAGCGGGATCAGCACGCGCTCGGCGCAACGGCTGCGCGCCGCCGCGGTCGCGTAGACGAACGTGAAGACGATCGACGCGAGCAGTGCCGCGAACATGCGCGCGACGGTGCGCAGCGTGTAGCCGGGCAGCGCCGCGGGCGACAGCGAAATGGCCGGGGGATGCGCCACCGCCAGTGGGCCGGCCATCAGGCGCGCCGAGATGCCGGCCAGCAACAGGAAACCGACCACGATCAACATCGCGGCGAGGTCCCGCCAGCCCGGCACGGGCAGCGTCCAGCGCCCGCCGCGCAATACCTCCGCATGGTGCTCCACGACGCCTCTCCCCGCCGATGATGGCGCTTCATCTTCCGGGGCGGGGCGGCCGGCCGGCTTGACCTGCGTCAACCGCCAGACAACGCGCGGCGCCACGATTGCAGCGAGTCCTGCCGCGCAACGGCCACCGCTCAGGAGCATCCCGATGACACCCGTTCCGGCTACGCCGTACCGCACCGACGAGCGCGCCTGCATCGGCTCACGCGGCCGGGTATGCGTTCGCGAGCGCCTCGACGAACTCGTCGAAGCGCTCCGGCGCGAGCCGGTTGATCCCGGCCGCCCCTTCCCGGCCGCCGCCCTCCGGAAATGCGCGACAAAGACGATCGGCGCCATACGGTGCGGCGACGGGCGCGCGAACGCTGACGGTATACCCACCCGAGGCCGACAACGTCAGCACCGCGTGAGCGCGTGCCGCGTCGTCACGCGCGAGCCGATTGGCGAAAACGCCTCGCACGCGACGCGCCCAGCGCGTGGCGGGGAGAATATAGACGTCCGCCCCCGGCAACGCGATGTTCGCGCGCTGTCGCTCCGCACGCGCGATATCGCGTCGCCGGTTGGCGTCGAGCCGCCGCGCGAGGGGCGACCTCGCGAATTCGAGCGGGTTCGCGTATTGCCGCACCGCCGAATACACGGCCAGCGGGGCCATGAAGAGGTCGTCCGGGCGATCGCCGTAACCGTTGTAGTTGACGGATTCGCCGAGCACCTGCAGACGGTAGGCATCGGCATCCGTCAGGCCGCAGGCCGCGGCGAGCCTGCCGGCCACGCCGACGAGATTGTCGCCATAGGCACCGACCACCGCCCAGAGTCGCTGCCGGCCCGCCAGGTACTGGTCGACGATGATACTCGTACAGGTGTCCGGCGCCGTGTCGATATGCGCGCGAAGGTGCGGATGAGCGGGCACGGCGCCGGGCATGTGGTGATCGAAATAGTCGACGTCGACCCCGCGCCCCAGCAGCGCATCGAGTGCCGCGCGGTTCGCGTCGAGCGAAACGTCCAGGACGGTGACGATGTCGCCTCGGGCGGCCGGCACGCGCGCGAGCAGCGCGATGTCGCGCTTGGGGCCCGTCACGAGCACCGACTCGGCCGGCATCTCGAGCCGGAGCTGCTGAAGCGAACAGATGCCGTCCGCATCGCCGTTGAACACGTCAAAGCGCGTCATGATTCGCGACGCCCGATAACCGCATGAATCGAGGTAGCCATGCCATGGAACCACTCCCTTTCAGCCTGTTTGTGTTCGACTCGTGTCGCGCCTTCGGCGAACGAATCGCGGCCCGTCTCGGCGTCACGCTCGCCGTGCACGAGGAACGTCCGTTCGAGGACGGCGAACACAAGACGCGTGCGCTGGCCAGCGTGCGCGGACACGATGTCTACGTCGTGCAGTCGCTGCACGGCGAGCCAGGCAGTTCCGTCAACGACAAGCTGTGCCGGTTGCTGCTGTTCATCGGCGCGTTGAAGGACGCGTCTGCCGCACGCGTCTGTGCGGTGACGCCCTACCTGTGCTACTCGCGCAAGGATCGCCGGTCTCAGCCGCGCGATCCGGTCTCCACGCGCTATGTCGCCATGTTGCTCGAAGCGGTGGGCGTCGATCGTGTCGTCACGATCGACATCCACAACGTCGCGGCGTTCCAGAACGCGTTTCGCTGTCCGACGGAGCATCTCGAGGCGAACGGCATGCTGGTCGACTGGTTCGCCGCGCAAGCGGGCGAACGGCCGGTCGTGGTCGTATCGCCCGACGCGGGGGGCGTTCGGCGAGCCGAGGATTTCCGTACCCGGCTGGAAGCGCGCATCGGGCGCCCCGTCGACGCGGCATTCGCCGGCAAGCTGCGCAGCGGCGGCATCGTGACGCCCAAGCCGATCGTGGGCGAGGTCGCCGGCCGTTGCGCCGTCATCGTCGACGACCTGATCGGCACCGGGACGACATTGGCCCGCACGGCCGAGGATTGCCGCACGCTCGGCGCGCAATCCGTCTACGCGGTCGCGACGCACGGGATGTTCTTTGACGACGCTGCCGACCTGCTCGGCAGCGACGCGCTCGCCGGCATCGCCGTGACCGACACGGTGCCGCCCTGGCGCGTGCCGGCCGGGCCGCTCAGGGACAAACTCGCGATACTCGACAGCGCGCCGCTGTTTGCCGAGGCGATTGCGCGTATCCATCGCGGCGGCTCGCTCACGGACCTGCTGCGGCGCTGACGTGGCTCACCACCCACGTGCGCTCGCAGTCGTCGGCGTGCCGCCGGGCGAGCGCGATGTATGTGCTCGCGCGATCGCGCCAGACCGGCGTCGCCCTGAATGCGGGCTCGCGCAGGTGCCACGCGGCGAGCCGCGCGCGCGTCATGGCCCGGCAGCTCTGGTAGAAATGCACGCATCCGTCGTCGACATCGTCGCCGCTCGCGGAGCGATAGGAGGTGACGAGCGCGTCAGCGAAACCCGGAGCGCCGAGACGCTCGCATTCGAGCGCGAGAAAACCGACCTCGTCCGCCGCATCCTGGACTCTCAGTCGCCTGCAGAATTCGAGGCAATCGATGATCACGACCGGATCGTCGATGCAGACGTGTTCGGGACGCAGATCGCCGTGCCCTTCGACGATATGCCCCAGTCGCACACGCAGGTCGAAACGCGCGGCTTCGCACACGAGCAACGACCGCTGCCGCGCGCAGAGCGTCCGCACGATATCGGCGGACTGGCCCGCGAGCAGCTTGCACAACGCGCGTTCATTGGTGTCGATCGTGCAGCGCAGCGCTTCTCGATACGCCGCACCGTCGATTCGCGCGGGTGCCAGGGCATGGTAGAACGCGCTCAGGCGAGCCGCGATGCGACACGCATCGTCTGCCGTAGCCATGCCGCGCGACAAGACGCGGTCGAGCATGCGTGCGGCCGGCAGGCGCCGCATCCTGACCAGCCAGTCGACGATTTCGCCGGGTCCGTCCGCATGCAGGCAACCGCGGGCGTCGACGACGAGCGGCACCACATCGAGATAGACGTCGGCAGCAAGCCGACGGTTCAAACGCGCCTCCTCGCAGCAGAAGCGATGGCGCGCGGCCAGCGTTCGAAAATCGAGCTGCGGCGCACGCACGGGCTTCTTGAGCTTCCACGCGTACCGATCCGTCAGGAATACCCATGACATGTGCGTCTCCACGGCCTCGACCGATCTCGTGCCGTCCGGCCAGGCCGCGGGCATGCGCAACGCGGCCACCTTGTCGCTCAGCGTGATCGCGCGGCCGGCCGGGATATGGGCATCGTTCATGCCGCTTGCTGCCCCGCGTGCGTGTCCGACCTGGCATTCTCCTGCGCGATGAGTGCCGACAGCGCCGGAGAAATCGCCGGCTGCAGCGGCATGACGGGCGCCAGTGCCTGCATGGCGTCCGGCAGCGTGGCCAGTTCGCGCAGCGCGTGCACGCGACTCTCGTCGAGCGTGGGCGCCGCGAGCCGCGCGCCCGCGACCATGACCGGCTGCAACAGCGGCGTTCCGTCGAGGCGCTCGCCGTCCAGACCGATGCAGTCGCTGGCGATCCGCCCGTCCGGGCCGTATCGCCGGAACACCTGCTTGCGGCCCGGCAGTGTCGCCTTGCCCTCCGAGCGCTTGCAGCGCGTCCGGCCCGCGTACTCGACCAGCTTGTACGCGCAATCGAGATACGGCGCATCCGCCGACGTGCCCATCTGCGTGCCGATCCCGAAACCGTCGATCGGCGCATGCTCACGGACCAGCGCCTGCAACCGGTGTTCGTCGAGATTGCCACTCGCGAAGATCGTGGCGTCGGTAAGGCCGCCGCGGTCGAGGATCGCACGAACGTTGCGCGCATGCGCCGCGAGATCGCCGCTGTCGATCCGCACGCCCTTGATGCGGACGTTCTCGGGCGCAAGCCGCCGCGCCAGTTCGACGACCTTGTGCGCCGCGTGCTCCGTATCGTACGTATCGATCAGCAGCAACGCGTTGTCCGGCTGCGACCGCGCGAAATGCTCGAACGCGAGCGCTTCGTCGTCGTGCGCCTGGACGTATGAATGCGCCATCGTGCCATAGACAGGAATGTCGTAACGCAAGCCGGCGAGCAGGGTCGCCGTGCCGGAGAATCCCGCAAGGTAGCTGGCCCGCGCGGACAGCATCGCCGCCTCCGCGCCATGCGCGCGCCGCATGCCGAAGTCCACCAGCACCCTGCCATGCGCGATGAGCGTGGCGCGTGCAGCCTTGCTGGCAACCACCGTCGCGTAATGGAGCAGGTTCATCACGCGGCTCTCGACGAACTGCGCCTCGCGAAACGGCGCCGTGATCCTCAGGATCGGTTCGTCGGCAAAGAACACCGTGCCTTCCGGCATCGCGTCAACGGTGCCCGTAAAACGGAAGCCGGCGAGGGACGCGAGGAAATCGGCCCTCAAGCGCCCGGTCGCGGCCAGTCGCTCAAGGGCGGCGGCCGTAAAGCGCAGGCCCTCCAGATAGTCGAGAACGGGCGCCAGCCCCGCCGCCATCAGGAATGCCCGATGCTCGGGCAGCGCCCGTACGAAGAACTCGAAGCTGGACATGTCGTTCATTCCGGCATCGAACGCGGCCTGCATCATCGTCAGTTCATACCAATCCGCCAGCAGCACGTCGTCGACGTCAGCGTTCGGCCAGGATCCGTTCATCATCTGCCCTCCCGCGTCGCTCGCGCGCAATCGTGCAGCCGGTCTTCGGCCGCTTCGTTGCAGACAAGCGTCGCTTCCGTCATTGCGGCGCGGGGCCCGGGGTCGCCGGAACCGCGGTCCACACGCCATTGCACGACGCGACATACGGATAGTATCCGCGCGGGTCGTTGCAGTAATACCACGCGCGTGCCGGCGGCAGCCGGGCCGGAGTCGGTGGCGGCCGCTGAACGACGATCGCAGGCGGAATGTAGGTCGGATACGGATACATCGGTTCAGGATAAATGTACCAGTAGCCGTCGACGATCCACCACCACGCGTAGCGCCCGCCGTGCCAGTCCTGCACCCATCGACCGCGCTGCCATCGCGCACGCTCCCTCGGTTCGAAGTGGCGAAAATCCCGCCCGTGGAAGTCCCTGCGGTGGAACTCCTGGCGGGGGACATGGCGCGCATGCTGGGCATGTGCCGGCTGCGTCGGCATGCAGCACGCCGACGCGCACAGCACGAGCACACGGCATGCGCATCTGAGCCTGTTCATGGTCGTCATTCTTCGCGGAGATGCGATCCATCGTATTGAGGCCGTGCCGCGGGGCTTTGACCGGGATCAACGCATGCCGGCGACCCGGCGGGATGCCGGCGACGTGGCATTCGCAGGGCCCGGGTCATGACGCGCGCGCAGGGTTCGTGTCGCCCTGCTCGCCGGTTCGCATGCAGCGCAGATGACCGTGAGCAACGCCGTCCGTCAGTACGTGAAGGTGTCCGATTTCTTCATTTCGACCCATGTCATACCGCTGCGCAGCCCCTCCAGCGCTGCCTCGCGCTCGGTCGCGAATACCCGGTGATGCGGAAAGACATGCTCGCACTTGCAGTCGGGCGAGCGGATCATCACGTGGACACGGCAACGGTAGCCGCCGGTCGCAACGCCAACCGTTTCGATCGCCACGGTCCAGTCCGTCTCGTTCAATTCACCGGAAATCGTCATGATTACCCCCTTGCTTGCCGTGCGAGCGCATGTCGCTTCCATCATCGGTTGCGCCACGCCGCGAGGCGCGATGGCGATATCCGGCCCGCCACCGGAAGATCCATATCGGGCCGGCGACGAGGCCCAGGATCGCGGCCCACAGCAGAAGCACGTAGCCGAACAATTGCCAGAACTCACCGACCCGCTGCTGCAGGATCCATGTGCGGTACGACGCGACGTCGCTCGCGGCGTCCGGATACGACGCGCGATAAACGAACAGCGGCAGGCAGACGTCGTGTTCCGGAATAGGTGCCGTCAGCAGCGATCCGGCCGGCCGGGCGCTCACGCGCCCGCATTCCGGCGCGGTCATGCCGGCCAGGACACCCGTGCTCACCGGATGATCGTGGATCGCCCCGAGCCACGTCGTCGCGCTCGACAGCAGCACGCAGAGACCGATCGCGCCGAGCCACCGGCGCATCCGGGCGCGCGGGCCGGTATGCCGGTCGCGTGTCATGGGATCGCGCGCGTCCGAGGGGCGCATCGCACCGGCATGGAGACCGTCGCTACGTCATACAGGACGCGACGGAAGCGGGAACCGAGCGGATCAGCCACGCTGTTTCTCCTCGAAATACGGCTGGCGGGCAGCCACAAGCCGCAACTCGTCGAGCAGCGTCGCGGCCGCGCGCAGCAGATCGTCGAGCGACACGATGCCGACCAGTTCGCCGTCGCCGCCGACGACCGGCAATCGACGGACGCCGTGCTGGCGCATCCCCTTCGCGAGCAGCCAGATGTCGTCGTCGACGTTCGCGGTCGCGACGGGCGCCGACATGATGTCGCCGACGAACAGCGAGCCGGCCGCCGCATCGGGGCTGACCACCGTCAGCACGATGTCGCGATCGGTCACCACGCCAACCGGCACGCATCGCCCGTCCTCTTCGCGCACGACGATCAGATCGCCTGCGTGCGCGTCGCGCATCATTTCCGCCGCCTCTACGACGGTTGCTCGTGCCGAACACATGGCGACCTCGCGGGTACAGAGCATCGCGGCATTCATACTTGTTCTCCCGGCCGGGACGAGGCGGCCCCTCGATCGATGTCCGCCGCCGCCCGAACCATCATGCAACGGTAAGTTGATCGACCACGTCGCGCACGCCGGGCGCCGACCACGCGGCATCGAAGGCAAGCCGCCGTTCGTTCAGGGAGCCCACCTGGCCGGTCAATGTCACGCAGCCGTCCTGAACTGTAATGCCGACGTGTGCGGCCTCTTCCGTTGCGTGCCGAATCAAGGCCGCCTGGATCTTGCCCGCGATGTCCGATTGCGTCGGATGCGGCCGGACATGGATCTCGTTGATGATCCGGGTGACGCCGCGCAGCCGCTCGACGGCCCGCTCCGCCTCCTGCATCTGGCAGCTCCACATCACCTCGCCCGACAGCGTCACGCATCCGTTCTCGACCGTCACGTGCACGGCCTGCTCGCCGAGCCCCGCATCCCACATCAGGAGCGAGCGCGCTGCGATGGCCAAGTCCTCGTCCGAGCGACGCTTGCCGTCGTCCGTTTGCACCTCGAGTTCGAGCACGATGCCGCGCACGCCTTCGATACGCTCGACGGCCTTGCGCACCGAGACCTTTTCCAGATAGCTGGCGACGTGCCCGGTCAACGTCACGACGCGTTCGTGCACTTCGACGCCGATGCGCACCGCATCGATCGACGGATCCCACTCGAGTTCCTGCTCGACGTCCTTCTTCAGCTCGCTGTCACTTTTCATGGCCATCGACTCCTGTCCGCAATCGATGAAAACAACGGTAATTCCCGCTGCACCGCGTGGAATTGATACAGGTCAGCGCGCGGCGTGGTGCGCGATCGCGACCGATGTCTCCGCCGCGATCGCGCGAAACGCAGTCGTGACGTCGACGTTGCGCCCTTGCGTGGCCCGATCGCGCCTGGCGAGTCGCAACACCATCCGGCGCCCGTCGGCCGACAGGCAGGCGGGCGCCTCGGCAAGCGATGCTGCATCCAGTCGAACGAGACCGCGATCGACGAGGCAGCGCAGGTCGGCGGGGTCGCCCTGCTGGCGTCTCGGCTCGCTGGCGAGCACCATCAAGATGGCGATTTCGTGGGGGCTCAGCAGCCAGTCGCCATCGGTGTCGATCGGGTGGTGCTGGCGAGGCGTGGCAGCCGACACGCTCAGTGCCGATGCTTCGGAATGTGAAATGACCTGGCGATTCGGCGTGTTCGTAAACAAGGCGGGCATGATGGTGTCCGTATCATGAACGTGAAGACGCAGACGGCGCGGAACATGTCGATCGCGGTCGAGCTCGACATGCGAGAACATCAATATTCGCTCCTGCCGGGCAAGCGTTCTTGATGCAGGTCATCCGGCAGACGCGAGCGATCGAAACGTTCCCCGATTCGTCTGATGCAATGCCGTCGAAACACCGATGCGCACGCGTCGCGGGGCCGGGCCGAATTGCTTGCCCGGTCTTCGCGTCGAACATCACGTCGCCCGGTGCGGTGTCGAAGCGCTCGATCCAGGAGTGCGAATCATTTTTCAGTCACCGAAAAATCGGATGAATTCGATGCGTTGAGTGAAATCAAGACGTGACCGATTTCGGGAATCCAACATGAATCACTCAATGCAACGGAGACCATGCATGAACTGGTACTGCGACGTCGAACGCGAGCTGTCACATATCGAACGATCCATTCGTCTGCTGGAGCAGACCCGGTCCTGCTTCCACAAGCAGACAACCATCATCGACCCCGCGTACT